>ERZ779669.407-NODE-407-length-26525-cov-10.701171_pt1 | contig 26525 bp, 20 predicted proteins | sample MGYA00511372_ERZ779669 | MGnify/ENA primary metagenome ERZ779669 (study PRJEB29588, sample SAMEA1967891) | human gut metagenome | biome: human gut; feature: human-associated habitat; material: faeces | place: Denmark | collected 2008/2010 ... | reverse complement strand
TTTTGTCAATGACAGACAACTTTCTATTTTTTGATTTTATATCGAACTCACGTTACATTAGTATTAAATGGAATTAAGTATTATTCTTCGGAATGTCAGCCTGTATAAAATGAATGAAATATGGATATAAAAAAGGTGTTTGAACCTGCTCAAATTCATTCTTTTTTTAATTATATATGCTGTATTTCTGACCTTTTTTAATATAATTTAGAGCGCATCATTCGCCTCTCTCTGATTAATATTGTAATTTTGCGCTAAAATTAATACAATAAAATATGGCAGAATCTATTGATATTCGTGAGCTTAATATCCGGATAGAACAGCAGAGCGGATTTGTGACCAATCTGGTTACAGGAATGAACCGCGTAATTGTAGGACAGAAACATCTTATTGACTCGTTGCTGATATCATTGCTCAGCGACGGACATATATTGTTGGAAGGTGTACCAGGACTGGCTAAGACATTGGCCATCAAGACGCTTTCACAGCTTATCGATGCTGATTACAGCAGAATACAGTTCACTCCAGACTTGCTGCCGGCTGATGTGGTCGGTACGCTGATATACTCACAGAAAGACGAGAAATTCCACGTGAAGAAAGGTCCTGTATTCGCGAATTTCGTATTGGCGGATGAAATCAACCGTGCCCCGGCAAAGGTGCAGAGCGCTCTTCTCGAGGCAATGCAGGAACATCAGGTTACAATCGGTGACCAGACATTCGCCCTGCCTGATCCGTTCATGGTAATGGCTACGCAGAACCCTATAGAGCAGGAAGGTACATATCAGCTTCCGGAAGCACAGGTAGACCGTTTCATGTTGAAGGTTATTATAGACTATCCTACGCTTGAGGAAGAGAAACTTATCATACGCTCAAACATCAGTGGCGAACATCAGACTGTTCGTCCTGTTACAACAGCTGAAGAAATACTCAAGGCAAGGACAATCGTAAATGAGGTATATCTTGACGAGAAAATAGAACAATATATTGCGGATATTGTATTCGCATCCAGATATCCGGAGCGTTATGGCCTGCCGGAGCTCAAAAATATGATAACATTTGGTGGCTCACCACGTGCCAGCATAAATCTTGCAAAGGCATCACGTGCTTATGCATTCATAAAGCATCGTGGATATGTCGTTCCTGAGGATGTGCGTGCTGTGGCCCATGATGTTATGCGTCACCGCATAGGTCTTTCTTATGAGGCAGAGGCAAGCAATGTCTCGTCTGAGGAGATCGTTTCTAAAATTGTAAACAAAGTGGAAGTGCCATAATACTCACATTTGTAAGGTGATTTAAAAACAATATTTGGGGTGGAGACATCTGATATATTAAAGAAAGTTCGTAAAATTGAAATAAAGACGCGAGGACTGAGCCAAAATATATTTGCCGGCCAGTATCACTCCGCGTTTAAAGGGCGAGGCATGGCTTTTGCCGAAGTCCGTGAATACCAGTTTGGCGACGATGTGCGCGACATCGACTGGAACGTGACAGCTCGATTCCGCAAACCTTTTGTGAAGGTGTATGAAGAGGAACGCGAACTTACGGTTATGCTCCTTATTGATGTTTCCGGTTCGCTGGATTTCGGTACATCACACCAAATGAAGTGTGATATGGCTACGGAGATTGCCGCGACGCTTGCCTTCAGTGCAATACAGAATAACGATAAGATAGGGGTTATATTTTTCTCTGACAGAATTGAGAAATACATACCTCCTCAGAAAGGCCGTAAACACATACTGTATATCATACGTGAGATGTTGGATTTCCATCCGCAGAGTAAGAAGACAGATGTGGGTATGGCTGTCGCTTATCTTACACGTGTTATAAAAAGACGTTGTACGGCGTTCCTCTTGAGCGATTTCTATAATCAGAAGGATATGTCGCAAGAACTTGAGATTGCAAACCGCAAACACGATATCATGGCAATCCAGGTTTATGATAAACGTGCAAAGACACTGCCTAACATTGGACTTATGAAGGTTCGTGACGCAGAAAGCGGACATGAAATGTATATAGACACCAGTTCGGCTAAGCTCCGTACGGCCCATACGAATTATTGGCTTCATCGTCAAGCTGTATTGAGTGAGACTTTTGCAAAGAGCAAGGTTGACTGGATGTCAGTGGCTACAGATGAGGATTATGTCAAATCGATGATGGCATTATTTGCCAAACGAAACAGATGATATTTGAAATAAGGTTAAGACATTGAAGAAGTTTCTTATTATAATAATATTGATGCTGCCTGTTGCACTCCATGCCAAATCTGGAAGGGTGTATGTTAAGGCGGCAATTGATTCTATAGAGATTTTCATAGGACAGCAGGCAAAATTGACTGTTGACGTTACGGCCGATCGTGGTGCAAAGATTGTATATCCTACATTCGAACGTGCCCAGTTCCTTACTCCTGGTGTGGAAGTCTTAGGGGCGACTGATGCAGATACTTCATTGATTGACAATGATATGATGACAGTTTCTAAAACTTTTACCCTTACAAGTTTTGATGAGAAACTGTATGCTATACCTGGAATGAAAGTAAGGGTTGACGGTAAGACATACACTGCCAATCAGCTTGCACTGAAGGTGCTTCCGGTTGAAGTAGATACTTTGCACCTTGACAAATTCTTTCCTCCGAAAGATGTGCAGGATAATCCATTCGAGTGGGCAGAGTGGAGTGGAATATTCTGGATGAGTGTTTTCGTATTGTTGTTGTGTATATTGTGTTGCTATCTTGCTGTATGTCTTAAACAGAACAAACCAGTGATAGTTCGTATCCGTGTAATAAAGAAGGTTTTGCCACATCAGAAGGCTTTGAATGTTATTGAGAAACTCCGCAAGGAGAAGCTGAACTCTTCTGAGAATCAAAAGGAATATTACACACAGCTTACTGATGCGTTAAGGCAGTATATCAAAGAGCGCTTCGGTTTCAACGCAATGGAGATGACCAGTGCTGAGATACTCGACAGGTTGCACGAAACCGGTGATCAGAATATGCTTGACGAATTGAAAGAACTTTTCTATACTGCGGACCTTGTGAAGTTTGCGAAGTATTCAACTCTTCTAAATGAGAACGACATGAATTTGGTTAATGCTATAAACTTCATAGACCAGACAAAGATAGAGAATCAGCCTACTGAAGAGAAAATTGTTCCGAAATTGACAGAGAACGATATTAAGACGCGTCAGAATCGTATTGTGATAAAGGCGCTTATCGCAGTAGCATCGGTTGTCGCTCTTGCTATGATATGTCTTGTAGCTTATAAAGTATATCTGTTGATGGCATAAGGGAAGAAAAATGGAATTTGTAAATAAAGAATATTTTCTCTTGCTTATATTGTTGATACCATATATATTGTGGTATTTCCTATATAAGAAAAAAAGCGAGCCGACATTGCGGATGAGCGATACAGAGGCTTATCGTTATGTCGGAGGAAGTTGGCGTGTGAGAATGATTCATGTGCCAATGTTGCTTAGATGTGTTGCTTTTGTATTGCTTGTATGTGTATTGGCACGCCCACAAACGCATAACTCGTGGGGAAGCAAATCAGTAGAAGGTATTGATATAATGCTTGTCATGGACGTTTCTACTTCCATGCTTGCAGAGGATTTAAAGCCAAACCGTATTGAGGCAGCCAAGAATGTTGCTGCCGAGTTCATTGCAGGACGTCCCGACGATAATATCGGTCTGACAATATTTGCCGGTGAATCATTCACCCAATGTCCTATGACTACGGATCATGCCTCATTGCTCAATATGTTGCAATCTGTGCGTACAGACATTGCATCGCGCGGAATAATTGCTGATGGAACAGCAATCGGTATGGGCTTGGCGAATGCTGTTTCCAGACTTAAGGATTCCAAGGCAAAAAGTAAAGTCATAATTCTTCTTACTGACGGTAGTAATAATATGGGGGATATCTCTCCTATGACCAGTGCACAGATAGCAAAGAAATTCGGGATAAGAGTATATACCATTGGAGTTGGTACAAATAAGGTTGCTCCATACCCAATGCCGGTTGCAGGTGGAATACAGTATATTAAGATTCCTGTCGAGATTGATTTTAAAACCTTGACCGACATTGCATCGACGACGGATGGAAATTCTTACAGAGCGACCAATAATCGTGAACTGCAGCAGATATATAATGATATAGACAAGCTTGAGAAGACAAAAATGGATGTTAAGAAATTCTCAAAGAGATATGAGGCATACCAGCCATTTGCTCTTGCATTGTTTATTGTGTTGCTGTGTGATATATTAATTAGAACGACGGTATTAAGAAGAATACCATAAAAATTAAGACAAATGTTCAGATTTGAGGATCCTATATATCTCTGGCTTTTATTGTTAGTGCCGGTATTATTGCTATTACGCTATTTCACATATATGCGTAGAAAGGCTAAGTTGAAAAAATTCGGTGATATGTCTCTCGTTAGAGAACTGATGCCAGATGTTTCAAAGTACAGGCCTACGGTGAAATTCATGCTTAGTCTTATCGCATTGGCTCTTGTTGTTATAATGTTGGCCCGTCCTCAGACAGGTACAAAGATATCGAATGAGAGTCGCAGTGGAATAGAAACTATAATTGCCGTGGATATAAGTAACTCCATGCTTGCTGAAGATGTGGTCCCGTCAAGATTGGAGAAAAGCAAATTGCTTGTCGAAAATCTTATTGATAATTTTACAGAAGATAAGATAGGACTTATAGTTTTTGCTGGAGAAGCGTTTGTGCAACTTCCTATAACTAATGATTATGTATCTGCAAAGATGTTTTTGCAGGATATGGAGCCATCGCTTATTTCTACGCAGGGAACAGACTTGGCACGCGCGATAAGGCTTGCTATGAATAGTTTTAGCCAGCAGGAGAAAATAGGACGTGCTATAATTGTCATAACAGATGGTGAAGACCATGAAGGTGGTGCTTTAGAGGCAGCAAAAGAAGCCAAAAAGAAAGGCATCAATGTTTTCATTCTCGGGGTGGGCAGCACTACCGGTGCTCCAATACCGATGGGTAATGGCTATCTTACAGATGCATCAGGAAAAACAGTAATGACAGCCCTTAACGAGCAGATGTGTCAAGAAGTTGCGCAGGCAGGAAATGGCACGTATATTCATGTCGATAATACAAGCGAGGCTCAGGAAAAGCTGAATTCTGAGATTGCAAAGTTGCAGAAGGGTACTACACAGAGTGTTGTTTATAGTGAGTATGACGAACAGTTCCAGGCTTTTGGAATTCTTGTGTTGTTGTTGCTTATAGCAGAAGTATGTATTCTTGAGGCAAAGAATCCACTTCTTAAGAACGTACGTTTATTCAGGAGGAAGAAATAATGAACAGATATATAATCTTATTATTCTTTATATCTATTTGTTTAGTAGATGCATCGGCTCAGGCGGACAGACAATTCATCCGCTCAGGAAACAAATTATATAGAATGCAGGAATATTCAAAGGCTGAAGCTGAATACAGGAAATCAGTAGCTGTAAATCCTGATAATTCACAGGCTTTGTATAATCTTGGCTGTGCATTGATGATGCAGCAAAAAGACTCGGCTGCAGTGGAGGAATATCAGAAAGCTGCAAGAGTGGAGAAGAGTCCTATGCGAAAGGCAAAGATATTTCATAATATAGGAGTCATCTGTCAGAATAGGAAGATGTTCGGAGAAGCCATATCGGCGTATAAGGAAAGTCTCCGAAATAATCCTAATGATAACGAGACCCGGTATAATCTTGCATTATGTAAAAGACAACAAAAGAAACAGAATAATAAACCTCAGCAAAATAAAAATAAAGACGATAAGCAAAATAAGAATAATAAAGAGAAACAGCAAAAGCAAAAGAATCAGCAGCAGCAAAAGAATCAGCAAAAACAAGAGCAGATGAGTAAGGATAATGCTGAACAATTGCTTAATGCTGCAATGCAGGCTGAGAAAGAAACGAAAAAGAGAATGCAGGATGAGTCTCGCCATTCGCGTTCAAGAAAATTAGAGAAAAATTGGTAGAACATCGTCATTTATGATATTTATTTCATTATGAGAACTACGAAATTATATTTCTTATTATGTGTAATGTTACTGAGTGTATGCAAGGTGTATTCGCAGTCTATATCAGTATCCGCTCCGTCGAGGGTTGCGGTTGGTGAGAATTTCAGAATTGCATATACAGTAAATACTCAGGATGTCAATGATTTCAGGGCTGGAAATATTCCAGCAGGAATAGAAGTCATAGCTGGACCATATCAGTCTGTACAAAGAAGCATTCAAATGATAAATGGCCGGACAAGCAGCTCTTCATCCATAACATTTACATACACGTTATATGCTGAAAAGAAAGGTTCTTATAAGATATCACCGGCGCATGCGAAGATTGGCGGTAAAACTATCACATCAAGAGCAATTAATATTACGGTCAGTGGTTCTTCTGCCGGTACTGGCGGAGCGCCGCGTATGCACGATGATAGTGAGCCAATGAGATCTGCCGGTTCACGTATAAGTGGAAAAGATCTTTTTGTAAAGGTTAGTGCAAATAAAAAACGCGTATATGAACAGGAGCCAATCTTGCTGACTTATAAGGTATATACGTTGGTTGATCTGACATCGTTAGATGGGAAAATGCCGGATTTGACAGGCTTTCATACACAAGAAGTAAAGTTACCACTTCAGAAAAGTTATCACATAGAAAAGGTTAATGGTATAAATTATCGATGTGTGACATGGAGTCAATATGTCATGTATCCGCAGATGACTGGTAAACTTAAGATACCAAGCATAACCTTTAAGGGCGTTGTGGTGCAGCAGAATCAGAATGTTGATCCTTTTGAGGCATTTTTCAATGGCGGTTCCGGATATGTGGAAGTGAAACGTGATATAGTTGCTCCTGCAATAGATATACAAGTTGATCCTCTGCCACAGAAACCTGTCGTATTCTCTGGGGGAGTAGGATCTTTTAGTATCTCAGCTAAAGCAGATAATAAGAATGTTAAGGCCGGAGATCCTTTGACTTTGAGAGTTGTTGTTAGTGGCGTCGGTAATATGAAATTATTGAAACAGCCGAATGTTACGTTCCCTAAGGATTTTGACAAGTATGATCCAAAAGTGACAGATAAGACGAAACTTACGACAAAAGGTATTGAGGGTAGTATAATCTATGATTTCCTTGTTGTGCCGCGTAATCAAGGAAGATATGTCATCCCGCCAATAAGTTTTACATATTATGATTTGAATGAGAAGTCTTATAAGACAGTGAAAACTCAGTCTATAGATATTAGTGTGGCAAAAGGATCTGGACACGGCGGTAGTATGGTAGATTATTCCGATGAAGAAAACGATATTCGGGGAATAAAGACAGGTAATACATCGTTACGTAATACCGGAGAATTCTTTTATGGTTCTGCTTCGTATTGGGTAAGTATCATGTGTTTGATAATATTGTTTGTTATTCTGTTGATTATTTTCCGTAAACGGGCTATTGATAATGCGGATATTGTAAAAATGAAAGGTCGCAGAGCCAATAAAATCGCAGTAAAGAGATTGAGAAATGCGGAAAAACTCATGAAAGCCGGAAAACAGAACGAATTTTATGATGAGGTTCTTAGAGCTTTATGGGGCTACGTTAGTGATAAGCTGAATATGCCTGTAGAACAACTCTCAAGAGATAATATTTCCGGAAAGTTGGGAGACAATGGAATCAAGGATGATACAATAAATAAATTTATGAGTGCACTTGATGAGTGTGAATTTGAACGTTATGCCCCAGGTGATGCTGCTGGAAATATGGATAAGACTTATAATAGCGCTATAAATGCAATAATGGATATAGAGGATTCTTTGAAGACATTGAAAAATAAGAAAAAGTCTGATAAGGCTGTTATCTTGCTTATGTTGCTGTTGTTTTGTCCACTTGCCATGTCTGCGGTAACAAAGGAACAGGTGGACGAGGAGTATTCAAAAGGTAACTATCAACAGGCTATAATCGGATACAACGAACTGTTGAAGACTGGTGTAAGTTCAGATTTATATTATAATCTGGGTAATGCTTATTATAGGACAGGAGATAACACTAAAGCAATAGTTGCATACGAGAGAGCATTAAGACTTTCTCCGGGAAACAGTGATATATTGTTCAATCTCCAGTTTGTGCGGAATAAAACCATTGATAGATTGATGCCAAACAGTGACATGTTTTTTGTTACTTGGTACAAATCATTGGTAAATCTTGTGAGTGTGGATACCTGGGCGATATTTTCAGTCTTATCTGTACTTATCGCTTTGGTTCTCATGTTATTGTTTCTATTTGGAAATAGAATTATGCTGCGCAAGATAGGTTTCTATGGAGCGATATCATTTTTGGTGTTGTTTGTATTGAGCAATGTTTTTGCTTATCAACAAAAAGCGCAATTTGAGAATCGTAATGATGCAATTGTCGTAGCCTCAACAATAAGCGTAAAGAAAACTCCTGTCAATACAGGTACTGATTCTTTTGTTTTACACGAGGGAACTAAAGTCAGAATCATTGATAAGACAATGAGTGATTGGCGTCATATTGAATTATCTGATGGCAGAGACGGATGGATTAGGAAAACTCAGATTGAGGAAATATAAAATATTATGTAATAATAATGGATGTTAATGCACTTGTTAATATAGATCAGAATTTGCTGTTATTGTTGAATGGCAGCAATTCTGTGTTTATGGATAATCTGATAATTGTGTTAACATCAGGTTTTACATGGATACCTTTATATTTGGCTTTATTGTTTTTAGTTGTAAAAAATAATGAAACAATGAGTCAGATATTTTTGGTTGTAGGGTGTGTGGCATTTTGTATTCTTTTGTCAGGTGGAATGTCAGACCTTATAGTAAAACCTCTTGTTGGGAGAGAGCGACCGTGCAATGATCCTGTATTTGGGGGATATATTACTTTAGCAAATGGCTTTCGTGCGACCGGGTATAGTTTCTTCTCATCACATGCTGCCAATACTTTCTCTATAGCGATATTCTTTATAATGCTAATCAGAAGTAGATTATTGAGTATAACATTAATATTATGGTCATTGGTTAATTGTTACACAAGGTTATATCTTGGTGTGCATTATCCAAGCGATATTGCTGTCGGGCTTATTTGGGGCGGACTTGTTGGATTAATTGGCTCAAGGTTGTATTCTTTTGTTTATGAAAGAATTGCCCCTAAAATAACTTATGTTTCGACGCAATATACTATAAGTGGATATGATAAAAACGATATAGATTTTGTAATATTGGTAATGTTTTTAACGTTACTATATGCAATATTCAAGTCTGTTATAATTTATTTTTAATTGTATGGATACAAAACATATTTATATTAAAGACTTTAATTATCCCCTTCCGGAGGACCGGATAGCAAATTTTCCTGTGAAAGAAAGAGATCACAGCAAATTGCTTATATATAAACATGGTGAAGTTTCTGAGGATGTATTCTATAATTTATCAAAATATTTGCCGTCAAATTCGTTGATGATATTCAATAATACGAAAGTTATACAGGCAAGAATGCATTTTCATAAGGAAACAGGTGCCCTGATTGAGATTTTCTTGTTGGAGCCAGCAGAACCATCTGATTATGAACAGATGTTTCAAACAAGAGGGCATTGTTCATGGTCTTGTCTAGTAGGTAATCTGAAAAAATGGAAAACAGGGCCGCTTGTAAGGGAATTTAATATTTCTGGAAAAGATATTCAATTTAAAGCAACATTGCATGGCTCTTATGGTACGGGATTGTTGATAGATTTTGATTGGAATGACAATAACATAACTTTTGCAGAGATTATAGATTGTATAGGAGAATTGCCTATCCCTCCATATTTGAATCGTGAAACGCAAGATAGTGATAAGAAGACATATCAGACAGTGTATTCTAAAATCAAGGGATCTGTGGCTGCCCCTACGGCGGGACTTCATTTTACAGATAAAGTGCTGGCTGATCTGGTGGATCATGGTATTGATTGTGAGGAGCTTACACTTCATGTAGGAGCAGGAACATTTAAACCTGTGAAATCCGCGATGATAGAAGGTCATGAAATGCATTCTGAGTATATCTGTGTCAAGCGTCAAACAATAGAAAAATTAATACGTTATAATGCATGTGCCATCGCAGTTGGAACGACTAGTGTTCGAACGTTGGAAAGCTTGTATTATATAGGTTTGAAGTTGCAGAATAATATGGATTTACATGAAGAAGATCTGCATGTTAATCAATGGGAACCGTATGGCGACGAGAATTCAGAAAATGTTTCTCCTGTTGATGCATTGAAATGTATTCTGTCTTATCTTGATAAAAATGGTAAGGACGCGTTGCGTACAAGTACACAAATTATTATTGCACCAGGATATAAATACAAGATTGTAAAAATGTTGATAACCAATTTCCATCAACCTCAAAGTACATTGTTGCTTTTAGTCAGTGCATTTGTTAATGGGGATTGGAGAAAAATTTATGATTATGCGTTGTCGCATGATTTTAGATTTCTGAGTTATGGAGATAGCTCTTTATTGATTCCATAAATATAAATCACGAAATAATAAGCTTATGAAAATAGGAGATAAAGTTCGATTCCTTAGCGAAACCGGTGGTGGTCGTATCGCGGGATTTAAAGGAAATATTGTGCTGGTGGAGGATGAAGACGGCTTTCAGATACCAACGCCAATAAATGATATTGTTTGTGTCGGAGAGAAAGATAGTTATGATACACAAAATGTCATAAAAAGAGATACGCCAAATTCAGCATCCAACTCTTCGCAGCATGGTGTCATAAATACAAATACTGCTGACAGGAAAGCTGAAAAAGTGATGGCTGCGGACACGTCTTACTCTCACAAGCTTATTGAGGAACGTAAAGGCGGTGATGTCTTGAATTGTTATCTTGCTTTTGTTCCTAAAGATTCAAGGATGTTTACGACGACAATGTTTGATGTCTATATTGTAAACGATAGTAATTATTTCATACAATACAGTTATTGTACGGCAGAAGGAGCAAATTGGAGATTACATTCGCAGGATGAATTAGAGCCGAATACAAAAAAGTATATTGAGGAGTTTGGCCGTGAGAGTCTTAATGATTATGATAGGATTTCAATACAGTTGATGGCATATAAGCGCGATAAAAGTTTTATGCATAAACCTGTGATTGATTCACAGTTCCGTCTTGATAAAGTGAAATTCTATAAATTGCATACGTTTTGTGGGAATGACTTCTTTGATGAAGTCGCATTGTTGTTACCGATCGTCGAAAATGACAAGACACCACGTCCTCTTGTCGTAGATGCACAACAATTGAAGAAAGATATGTATTCTGTATCTTCTGATGACAATTCAAGAAAAGATACTTATGCAAGGCGATATGAAGACGGGAAAAAAGGCAATCCGTTCATTAATAGAAAGAAGAATGATGATACTGTTGTTATAGATTTGCATGCTCATTCTTTGCTTGATACCACTGCCGGTATGAGCTCGTCAGATATATTGAATTATCAGATAGAGAAATTTCGTGAAGTTCTTGATAAATACAAATCTGATAAAGGCAGGCGCATTGTATTCATTCATGGCAAAGGCGAAGGTGTTCTTCGTCACGCTATTCTGCACGAATTGCAATACAGATATAAGAGTTATCAATACCAGGATGCATCATTCTTGGAATACGGATATGGAGCCACACAAATAACAATAAGATAATATGAAATATGGTTTTATAACAGTAGCCGCTGCTGTTCCGTCTGTAAAGGTTGCCGATACAGAATATAATGTTAAGCAGATAGAAGACTTTGTCGCACAGGCTGAAGGAAAGGGCGTTGAGATAATAGTTTTTCCCGAGTTGTCCATTACGGGATATTCTTGTCAAGATTTGTTCTTACAGCAATTGCTTATTGAGCAGTCGGAAGTTGCTGTAATGCAGCTTTTGGACTTTACCCGCAAACTTGATATTATATGCATAGTCGGTGCACCGGTAAATATATCCGGATCCTTATATAACTGCGCTATTGTCATTCAGCATGGTGTTATCGTTGGGATGGTGCCGAAAACATATCTTCCTAATTACGGGGAATTTTATGAGAAGCGATGGTTCTCTTCTTCAAAGAATCTGCAACCTACAGATATAAGATATGCAGGCAATACTGTTTCTGTTGTTCCGGATCCGATTTTGTTCAGAACTTCAGACAATGTCTTGTTTGGTATTGAGATATGTGAAGACGTATGGGCTGCTGAACCATGTAGTAATAAATTGACATTATTAGGTGCTGATATTATCTTCAATTTGTCTGCGAGTGATGAGTTGATAGGTAAGCATGATTATCTTATGAGTTTGCTGTCCCAGCAGAGTGCGCGCACCATTTCCGGTTATGTATATAGTGGTTGTGGTTTTGGAGAAAGTACTCAGGATGTTGTGTATGGTGGCAATGCTCTCATTTTCGAGAATGGAACATTATTGGCAGAGTCAGAACGTTTCAGTTTCAAACCACAACTCGTAATCAATCAGATAGATGTTGAGAAACTACGTGTTGAGAGACAGAAAAATACTACATTCGTGAATTGTCGTGATAATTCTGATGTTGTCATAAAGTCAACCGGTGTTGTACAGATGAAAGATTTCTCTTTGATGCGTGATATTAATGCACTTCCATTTATTCCAAGCGAGAAAGACATGCAACATAGCTGTAATGAGATTTTCTCAATACAGGTTGCCGGATTGGCTAAACGTATAACACATACGGGCTGTAAACATCTTATTGTAGGCATAAGCGGCGGACTTGATTCAACATTGGCATTGTTGGTATGCGTTAAGACATTCGATAAATTGGGAATGAGCCGTAAGGGTATTGTCGGAGTTACGATGCCGGGCTTCGGAACAACAGACCGTACCTATAATAATGCATTATCATTGATGGAAAGTCTTGGCGTGACAATAAGAGAAATAAACATTGCAGAAAGTGTTAAGATGCATTTCAATGATATCGGACATGATATTTCTGTACATGACGTTACTTACGAAAATGGTCAGGCTCGCGAAAGAACTCAAATCTTGATGGATCTCAGCAACCAGTTGAACGGAATGGTCATTGGAACGGGGGATTTGAGTGAGTTGGCTCTTGGCTGGGCTACTTATAACGGTGACCATATGTCCATGTATGGAATTAATGCCGGAATTCCTAAAACATTGATAAAATATTTGGTCAGAAGTGTTGCCGATAGTGCGGTGGATGAGAAATCACGTGATACCCTGCTTGATATAATAGATACGCCAATCAGTCCGGAACTTATCCCGGCTGAGGAAGATGGAACAATAAAACAAAAAACAGAAGATCTTGTCGGACCGTATGAGCTGCATGATTTCTTCTTGTATTATTTCTTGCGTTTTGGTTTCAGACCATCTAAGATATATTTGCTGGCGCGGAAAGCTTTTGATGTCGCAGATTATAAGGATGAAACAATAAAGCATTGGCTTAAGACATTTTTCCGTCGTTTCTTCTCACAGCAATTTAAGCGTTCATGCCTTCCTGACGGTCCTAAAGTCGGCAGTGTAAGTTTAAGCCCTCGTGGCGATTGGCGAATGCCTTCAGATGCGTCGAGCGCATTATGGCTGAAAGAGTGCGATACATTATAAGAAAATACGCAATATTCCTGTTTAATGTATAAAACGAAATATTAAATGAGTGACGATGATAATAAAGTATCAGATAAGCGTGATCCGGCCTATCTGAGATATATAAGCTCGAAAGTATCCGATGATTTGTATGAGAAGATTATCAGGATTCTGCATGTTGAAAAAAAATATAGAGATAAGAATTACTCAGCAAAAAAACTTGCAGAGGAGTTGGGCACAAATACAAGATATGTATCGTTGGTGTTGAGTGTCAGATTCCATATGAATTACACGTCATTGATAAATAAACTGCGAGTGGAGGAGGCAATGACTATATTGGCAGATAGACGATACTCAAAGCTAAAAATGCAGGAAATATCAGATATGGTCGGATTTTCAAATCGTCAGTCTTTCTATAACGCATTTTGTAAATACAAAGGAGTGACACCATTACATTACCGACAGACTCATCGTATAGAATAAAACACGAGAGATGTTGATTGATGGTAGTAACGTTTAATGATTTATATGTAAAAGATGGAACAAACTTTTAATTATACAGATGAAAAATTCGCGGATCTTCAATTATTAAGATATCGCTTACCGGGATTTGATGCATTGTCTCTAGAACAAAAGAAATATATTTATTATTTATCAAAGGCTGCTTTGTCCGGACGTGACATTACGACCGATCAGTTCGGAGCCTATAATATCCGTATAAGGAAACTGCTTGAGGCAATATTTGTAGGATATAAGGGAAATAGAGATAGTGTTGAATTCCAAAATCTTGTGATATATCTTAAACGGCTGTGGTTTTCGAATGGTATTTATCATCATTACGGATGTGAGAAGTTTGTTCCCGGTTTCTCTTCATCTTATTTAAGAGAGGTAATAAATAATACCGATAAAAGTTTGCTGCCATTAAAAGAGAATGAGACAATAGATAGCTTCTGTGATGAGCTTTTCCCTGTAATATTTGATCCAACTATTCTCCCGAAGCGCGTGAACAAGGCCGATAAACAGGATTTGGTGATTACGTCGGCATGCAATTATTATGAGAATGTTACACAAGACGAAGTAGAAAGATTCTATAATGACATGAAAGACGAGTCAGACGAGGAGATGCCTTCCTATGGACTTAATTCAAAACTTGTAAAGCGCGATGGTAAGCTCCTGGAATACAAGTGGATAGAATCCGGAATGTACGGGCCTGCAATTAAACAGATTATTTATTGGCTTGAGAAAGCCCGGAGCGCTGCTGAGAACGAACAGCAGAAAGCTATAATATCAATTTTGATTGATTATTATCGTACGGGAGATCTGCGTACGTTCGACCGCTTCTCCATTGAGTGGTTGAAAGAGACTGACGGATTGATTGATTTCATAAATGGTTTTATTGAAGTGTATGGTGATCCTCTTGGTCTGAAGGCATCATGGGAGGGTTTTGTCTCCTATAAGGATAAGGAAGCGACACGTCGTGCCCAGACTATAAGCGACAACGCGCAATGGTTCGAAGACCATTCGCCTGTAGATCCTCGTTTTAAGAAAAAAGAAGTAAAAGGCGTTATTGCGAATGTAGTGTGTGCTGCTATGTTGGGCGGCGATGAATATCCGTCGTCAGCAATAGGAATAAATCTTCCAAATGCGGATTGGATACGTGCACGTTACGGTTCCAAGAGTGTTACGATAGGTAATCTTACAGAGGCTTATGATAAGGCGGCTGTTGGCAATGGATTCAAAGAAGAGTTCGTCATAGATGAGCCGACGCTTGAGCTTATCAAGAAATATGGCAATATATGTGATGATTTACATACCGATCTGCACGAATGTCTTGGACATGGAAGCGGACAGCTTCTGCCGGGTGTTTATCCGGATGCCTTAAAAGCATACGGCAACACAATAGAAGAAGCCCGCGCCGATCTTTTTGGATTATATTATATCGCCGACGAGAAGTTATGCGAACTTGGCCTGCTTGATAATCCGGAGGCTTATAAGTCACAATATTATACATACATGATGAACGGTATGATGACTCAATTAACACGCATCAAACCGGGACATCAGATAGAGGAAGCCCATATGCGCAATAGGGCATTGATTGCCCGTTGGGTGTATGAACATTCCGATGGTGTTGTACGGCTTGTAAAGAAAGACGGAAAGACATACATCGATATAACCGACTATCAGGCTTTACGTTCATTGTTTGCCAAGCTCCTTGCCGAGATACAGCGCATCAAGAGCGAAGGCGATTATGAGGCCGCAAAAGAATTGGTTGAGACGTATGCCATAAATATTGACCCTGCTTTACATTCAGAAGTTCTGGAAAGATATGCGGCATTAGACATCGCACCTTATAAAGGTTTCATAAATCCTTGGATGAAGCCTGTTTATGATGAAAATGGTAATATGGTTGATATCGAGGTCGATTATGCCGAAAGCTATGAGCATCAGATGCTGAGATATTCTTCAGAATATGGATTTTTATAAAAAATATTAAGATGGATCAGACATCAGAAAACATACGAAAGATAAAGAGAACATTCCACTTGTTCATGAATGGTATTACCTCCCGCTCAATGCGTGAGAAGGGTCTCGAATATAAAGTGAATTGGGGAATACCGTTGGCTCAACTCAAAGAGATTGCTTCTGAATATGAAAAAAGTTACGATTTAGCTACGGGATTATGGAAAGATGATATCAGGGAATGTAAGATTCTTGCAACCATGCTCATGCCGGCAGACGAGATGTCGCACGAGCTTGCCGAAGATTGGATTATGCACACCACGTCAGTGGAAATAGCGGAGATGTGTGCGCTCAATTTATTCCAGAATATCAAGGACGCGCATTTGCTGGCTTTAAAATGGATGTCGAGCGGGAATATTATTGCCGAAATATGTGCCTATCATATATTCAGCCGATTGATGATGAAAGGATTCCGGCCGGACAAAGAGCAGTCCGACGTTTTCCTGAATAGCATACGTAAGACACTTGCCGGAGATAATTCGGCCTTGAAGCATGCTGCCATGAATTGTCTTTCGCGTTTTATGTCAATAGACGACAGTTATTCCGCAATGGCAGATTCTGCTTTGGAAGATATTAAAACTGATATTTTTTAATTGCAGATATACCATTATTAGATAAAAAAACGTAACTTTGTGGCATATCTGCTGTGATATATATTCCACGTAATACGAATTTTTTAAATTTCAAATAAATGAATACAGGTAAAGTTGATGTTCTGCTTGGTCTTCAGTGGGGAGACGAAGGTAAAGGAAAGGTTGTCGATGTACTTACTCCAAGATATGATGTCATTGCCCGTTTCCAGGGCGGACCTAATGCTGGTCACACTTTGGAGTTCGAAGGACAGAAATATGTGCTGCGTAGCATACCGTCAGGCATATTCCAGGGAGGAAAGGTCAATATTATCGGCAATGGAGTTGTACTTGCTCCGGATTTGTTCATGGATGAAGCTAAAGAGCTTGAAAAGAGTGGCCATGATCTTAAATCGCGTTTATATATATCAAAGAAAGCACATCTGATAATGCCTACCCATCGTGTGCTCGACCGGGCATACGAGTCGCTGAAAGGTGACCATAAGGTAGGAACAACCGGTAAGGGCATCGGACCGACATATACAGATAAGGTTTCACGTAACGGATTGCGTGTTGGTGATATCTTTGACGACTTCGAAAGAAAATACGCTGAGCACAAAGCTCGCCATGAGGCAATACTGAAATCGCTTGGATATACTGACTATGACATCAGTGCTGATGAGAAGCGATGGATGGAGGGTGTGGAGTACATGCGCCAGTTCAATTTCATTGACAGTGAGCATTTCGTTAACCAGCAGTTAAGAGAAGGCAAGAATATCCTTTGTGAGGGAGCTCAGGGAACCATGCTTGATGTAGATTTCGGAAGCTATCCGTATGTCACATCTTCCAATACCATATGTGCAGGAGCATGCACCGGTCTTGGTATCGGTCCTAATAAGGTAGGCAATGTATATGGCATTATGAAGGCTTATTGCACACGTGTAGGTTCAGGACCATTCCCGACAGAGCTTTTTGATGAGACTGGCAGTAAAATACGTCAGCTTGGTCATGAGTACGGCGCTGTTACAGGACGTGAGCGTCGTTGCGGATGGATTGACCTTGTAGCACTCCGTTATGCCATAATGGTAAACGGCGTCACAAGCCTTATAATGATGAAGAGCGATGTCCTTGATGGTTTTGATACAATCAAGGCGTGCGTGGCTTACAAACAGAATGGTAAGGAGACAAGAGACTTCCCGTATAATATAGAGAAAGACATCGAACCTGTATATGTTGACATACCGGGATGGAAAACAGATATGACAGGTTATACCGATGAGTCGCAGTTCCCGAAGGAATTTAATGATTATATTGAGTTCCTTGAAAAAGAGCTTGAGACTCCAATTGATATTGTTTCGATAGGTCCGGACCGCGAACAGACAATTGTTAGAAAGAAGTAAAAGACATCATAAATGAATAAACCAAATATACCTAAGGGCACACGTGACTTTTCGCCGTTAGAGATGGCGAGACGCAACTATATATTCAATACAATAAAGGAAGTCTTTTCGCTTTATGCCTTTCAACAGATAGAAACACCTGCCATGGAGACACTCCATACCCTTATGGGTAAATATGGTGAGGAAGGTGACAAGCTGCTGTTCAAGGTTCTGAATTCCGGTGATTATATGAGTAAGGTGAGCGATGAGGAGCTTGCCGAACGCAATCCGCTTAAACTTGCTCCAAAACTCTGTGAGAAAGGACTTCGCTATGATCTGACCGTCCCGTTTGCGAGATATGTTGTCATGCATAGGGAGGAGCTGCAACTGCCGTTCCGCCGCTATCAGATACAGCCTGTATGGCGTGCCGACCGTCCGCAGAAAGGACGTTACAGAGAGTTCTATCAGTGTGACGCCGATGTTGTAGGCTCCGATTCGTTGCTTAATGAAGTGGAGCTTATGCAGATGGTTGATACTGTTTTTGAGCGTCTTGGCGTTCGTGTTGTCATCAAGATAAACAACCGTAAGATTCTTGCCGGCATAGCCGAAGTGATAGGGCAGGCAGATAAGATTGTCGATATAACCGTCGCTATAGACAAACTCGATAAGATTGGTGTGGATGGAGTAAATGCGGAACTGCGCGATTGTGGTATTCCTGACGATGCGATAGAGAAACTCCAACCCATCATCAATATGAGCGGTACCAATGAATCGAAGCTGGACGTTATAAGCAACGTGCTTTCATCGTCTGAGACAGGACTGAAAGGCGTTGAGGAAGTAAGATACATTCTTGACAAGCTCAAGTTGTGTAATCTTAAGAACGAGGTTCAATTGGATCTTACTCTTGCACGCGGTCTCAACTATTATACCGGTGCAATTTTCGAGGTGAAGGCTCTCGATTTCCCGATAGGCAGCATTTCCGGAGGTGGCCGTTACGACAATCTTACCGGAATATTTGGTATGCCTGGCCTCAGTGGAGTAGGCATATCTTTTGGCGCAGACAGAATATATGATGTGCTGAATGGTTTGAATCTTTATCCGGAGGAAGCCATGAATTCCACACAGTTGCTGTTTATCAATTTCGGAGAAACCGAGACAGCTTATTGTATGCCGCTTGTACAGAAATGTCGTCAGGCAGGCATCGCCACCGAAATGTATCCTGACTCGTGCAAGATGAAGAAACAGATGAATTATGCCAATGCAAAGGGTATTGCTTACGTTGCTCTTGCCGGTGAAAGCGAAATTGCCGAGGGTTTGGTAACTGTTAAGGATATGAAGACTGGTGAGCAGAAGAAGGTGAGCCCTGATGAGCTTATCTCTGTTGTGGCAGGCTGAATGTAGCAGTTATTTTTAAGACAAATTTTATATACATAATAGACCTATGTGTCGTCACAATTTGTCCCGATATTTATTATTGGTACGGGTTATGACGGCACATAAGTTTTTTATATCGTATTCTTGTATTTTGCCATCATCTTATAAAATTTAAAATCAGTGATGCTAAACCATTTGATATACAAAATATTTTTATAACTTTGTGTACAATGGTTATAGCAATTATTGTTCGTTATTCTTTTTATCTCAATACTATAAAGACACGACAATCTCTGCTAATCTATTAACCTACAGATATTTATATTCATAAAACCTACGCTAAAATAATATATGAGTGGATAGAATTTACAATGATAAACGTACGGTAATAATATATAGGAGAATACCAATATTATCCGATTCACCATCGATAAACCAATTATAATTGTATAAACTGTACGATATTATCTTGATAAATGTAGTTCATCTGGCCAAACACACTGTAGCGTATTGTTCAGAGTATGGAGCTGAAAGACAACAATAAACGTTTATTTATTATGGCTAACATAAATAAAATATCCATCCGATTCTTCGACGACAGAGAAGTACATGCCATTTGGGATGACGATAATTCTAAATGGTGGTTCTCCGTGCTCGATATTGTAGGTGTGCTCAATGATCAGGATGATTATGCCAAGAACCGGAACTATTGGAAGTATCTGAAAAACAAACTGAAGAAAGAGAATAATGAAGTGGTTAGTGCCACTAACCAGTTGAAACTAACAGCTCCTGACGGAAAGAAAAGACTTACAGATGTTTTGGATAATTCTGGAGTTCTTTCTCTTGCTGCATGTTTTCCTAATACGAAGGCTGCCCGGTTTGTGGAATGGTTTACCAACAGCGACGAGACGATAGACGGACGAAGCAAATCGAAAGCATACGCCTTATTCGAAAGCAGTCTGATAGACAGTATAGAAGTGGGAACCGTGAAAGGCTTGCAACAGATTCACGCTTATTTGTTTGGCGGACTATATGATTTTGCCGGACAGATACGTACGGTGAACATAGCCAAAGGCGGATTCCAGTTTGCTATGGCTCAGTATCTTCCGGACACATTGCGACAGATAGAGCGTATGCCCGAAACCAGTTTCGATGAGATTATAGACAAGTATGTGGAGATAAACATTGCCCATACCTTCCGTGAGGGCAACGGGCGTGCCACCCGTATCTGGCTTGACCAGATGCTGAAGAAAAATCTTAAAGTTTGTGTAGATTGGAGCAATGTAAACAAGAGGTCTTATCTTGATGCTATGACACACAGCGTGGCTAATGCCGATGAACTGAAAGCACTTCTGCAACCTGCACTTACCGACAAGATTAACGATCGTGAAATCTTTATGAAAGGCGTCGATTATTCTTATTATTACGAACAGGAGGATTGAGGATTATGGAAAATAGATACTATATTGACGTAAGTCCGATGAATTCAGTAAATTCAGTGAAACTAAATAATCAACCATACAAAATAATTTTATAACTTTGTTCTCGGTGATTATAGTGATTTCATTGTTCTTTTATTTCATCACAATAAAGATATGATGTTTTTTACTAATCATGAAATCTTTACAAGTATTGACAATTTGTTGACCTCATATTGAGGTTATTATCAAATCAATATAAGATAAAATATATTTAAAGTAAATTTGCATTACTTGCTAACTTTGTTATGAATAAAATAAAAAGATATACGATATGTTATTAACAATAGACAAGCTATTCCAAATACCAGATGAAAAAAAGGCTCTTTGCAGAGATAAGACTTTCGTTGGTATAGATTTTGGAACTAGTACAACAGTAGTATCAATTGCTAGCTATACAGGTAATGATGTTCAGCCTATTATATGTGAGTCAATACAAATTCCACAGATAATGGCTGATGGTGCAATGATGGAAAGTTTTCTCGTTCCATCTGTTATAACATGGAAGGATGGAAAATTTCTTGTCGGTCAAGGGGCATATGCATTGAAAGGTGATCCTGATTATGAGCTTGGAGTTAATCTTTGGCACTCTTTCAAAATGGAATTGGGAAAGGATTTAGGGCCGACATGGTATCGTAGTGAACAACCCCTTATTAAGTCTCCGCAGGATGCCACTAGAATTTTTTTCACATATTTAAAAGGACGTATACAAGATTATTGTAAGGATAAAGGATTAAGTACTGACATCTATTATGCTGTAAGTATTCCTGCTTCATTCGAAAGCAATCAGCGTAAAGATCTTCTAGAAGCATTAAAGGAGAATGGAATTGAAGTTAATGGTTTTAATCTAATTGACGAACCTAATGCAGCCTTTATTTCGTATATTAATCCTGATGCTTATAAAAAAGAGGAAATTAGTTTCAATGATGAGTATGCACCAAAAGTTCTTGTTTTTGATTTTGGCGCAGGAACTTGTGACATATCTGTTCTTGAGTTGCGTGTGGACTATAAGGGTATACATGTTAAAAATATTTCAATCTCTCAATTTGAGGAATTGGGTGGTAATAATATTGATATTTATATTGCACATGAGTATCTACTGCCTCATATTATGAAGTTGAATAATATCAATATTAAAGACTTTACCACAAAACAGCTCAATCTTATCGAACAACAGCTATATGGTATTGCCGAAAAATTGAAGATACAAGCATGTAAAGATTTTGATTATTTATTAACAGACCAAGATTCTTACAACCAGGTTATTTATAATGGAAAATCTGTTAAAGTGAAGAAACGGGTAAACATTTATACTGATTATGGAGATTTAAAACAAGAGGATTTTTCTTTAACATATGCAGCGTTTGTCAAAGCGATGAATGTTTTTGTTCGTGATAATAGTTGGTTAGGTCGTTTCCTTTCCAATAAAAAATACAATAGCATAACAAATAATATTGAATCTGCTTTAAATAAGGCGCATGTAAATAAAAACGAGATCGATTTTGTAATGCTCGTTGGTGGAAGTTCAAAGAATCCTTTTGTGCAATCCTACATAAGGAATTATTTTAATGGTGGAACAAAAATCCTTATTCCACAAGATATGCAGACATTGGTATCTCAAGGAGCTGCCATACATTCATTATTGCGCAACGCTTTTAATATTAATATAGTAAATCCGATTACAAGCGAACCTATAGTCGTTGTTGTGGCTGATGATAAAGAGATACCATTAGTGCAAGCAGGAACAGAGATTCCATTTGAACCTATTGTTTTTGACAAGTTCTCTACAGGTGATAAAGAACTTGATACAATAGAGATACCTATTTGTGTTTCGAATAAAAACAAATGTTTAGATATCATTAAAATAGAACGTGTTTTTTTTGAATCTAATTTTCCAAAACATTCAAAAGTAAATTTAACGATTTCAATGTCTGCAGATAAAGTATTGAGTGTAACAGCAGCATGTGATAGTAAAGAATGTAGCATAACAAGTCAGAATCCATTTGCAAATACTTATCTTACTAATGAGGAAAGTAAAATATTGAAGGCTCAGAAAGATTCCAATATTGCAGCAAGCAATAATGGTGGTAAACCGACACGTGCATCTTTGGCTGCATTGAGGAAGGCTTATGAAGATGCTGGTCAAGAATATATGGCTGCTGAAACTTTAGAAGAACAGCTGAACTATTATCCTGATGAAAATCAATACAATTATCTTGGGGTGTTGTATCATAATTCAGGTAACTATTATAAAGCCATTCAGGCCTTTAATAAGGCAATCTCTTCCAATGATAAAAATGCGTATGCACATTCAAATCTTGGACATGACTATTATATTATCGGTAAATACGATGATGCGGAACGAGAACTGCGACGTGCACTTGAGTTACGTGCTGACAATTGTGTTGCGCTCATAACGTTAGGAGAGCTTCTTGACAATCGAGAAACTGATGAAAGTATATCAGAAGCAAATGATTTATTTCAGCAGGCTTTTAATATATATAAGAGAAAATGGAAAGCCACAAAGTTATCAGCGTGTGATCTTGGCTGGTTTGCAAATGTTGCAGATAAAGTAGGTGAAAAGAAGATTGCAATAGAGGCACGTAAAGAGATTGAAAATCAATCCTCTGATAGAGGATATAATGTTGACAATTTGATAAGTTTTGAATAGAATATAAAATATATAAAATGGGATTTTTACCAAAATATAATGATTTGGATATACAACAGAGCGAGTTCCTTAAAAACTTTCTTGAAGAAAGTGGACATGAACAAATTAAAGGCTTTCCTGGCTCAGGAAAAACAGTGTTGTTAATTTATGCGGTTCAGAAGATAAGAAAGCTGAATCCTAATAGTAGGATTATTTTTATAGAATTTACCCATTCGCTTATAAAGATGCTTAATGCTGCTTTAGCAGATTTAGCGTATGATGGAAAAGATATTAATCCAATACATGTTGTAACATATTATGACTTTGAAGAAAATTATGCAGAACCTGGTCGTTGGGATTTTATTATATGTGACGAAGTTCAAGACATACCGACAAAGTATTTGTTTTTGATGAAAAATGCTGCTCATAGAGTAGTGATAGGAGGTGACGCCAATCAGTCTATATATAAGACCGATCCAAAATGTCATCTTCCAACATGTACGCCAGAGGAAATAACTAGGGTACTGAATCCTAATAATATTAGTCTTAACATCATTCATCGAATAGGCAAGCATGTGGCAAATGCAGTAAATGCCGTTCTTCCAGGAATGAACATCCTTTCAGGTCGCCCTTCTATGATGAAGAACAATATGCAATTAAGAATATGGAAAGCAACAGATCCTCAACAGGAGGTAAAAGTTATAGTGGAACATGCTAAAGAGGCTATAGATTATAACAATAAATCTGTAGGAGTTCTACTATCAGTACACGATAAAATTTTATTTTTTATAAAACTCGCATTGAAAGAATTTAAATGTGAGGCATGGAATGTTGTTTATACTAGATACGGAGGACCAGACTATGACGATTTTAATAGATTTGCAGAACAACATAATATTCCTATTCAAGTTGTTGCTAGAGGCTCTGGTGATTTTTTAAAACAAAAACTTATCACTATCACTACATATCATAGTTCAAAAGGCTTAGACTTTGATTCTGTATTTATGCCATTTTGTGATTCAGCAGAAAATCAGGTCGAAAATGATGCTACATTGATTATGGTTGCGATGACAAGATGTAGAAGTGATTTGTATATTACATACTCACAAAGTTTAAACAGCATATTAGCAAAGATTGATCGGAAGGATTTTAATTTCAAAGACTTGTCCCGATCTCTTTTTTCAAAAGAGGCAGAATCAAAAGTCGATAATACAAAAGATATGTTTGGTTTTTAATAACCCATTAATATGAAATATTATATTGCAATGTTTAGGAAGGACGATTTAATCGACCTGTATAAATTTGGAAGTTTGTATGTCTACACTCAAATTGTGGAATATAAAGAGTCTATAGAAAAGTTGGAAATGGATTGTAATTTTGCAGAAAATAAATTCTTTGCAAAATGTAATCCTATGGATTATAGTATAGAATACTATATTGTTGTTTTAGAGTGTGCGTCAAAGCCTGGAAAAATTAATATCAGTCAGATTCGTAAAATATATGCCTTAGATATGGATTCTTATAAAATAGGTCTTGACTTAGACCCCAAGTTAACTATCTCAGAGCCTATCTGGCATGAAGAATATCTGAAGTTTCAAGTGAAAAGATATGTAGATGGTGCAAAAGCCGGTGCTTTTATCATGAATAATATTTTTGGTTTTGAGAATTGTGATAAATTGCTTAAGCTCAATAAGAAAAATGATTTCTTATTTGAGGTCTATTATGATAGCTACAAATCTTGCAATCCTGAAGGTAAACATTGTATATGGTATTATTTGTTAAGGTATGAACGCCACCAAAATTATCTGAATGATTATGGTGGGTATTTTCTTGACATGCTTCATGTGTATGCTAATTACAAGAAAGGTATGTTTATTGATGCAGACATTAAACAACATCGTACAGGGAAACTCATCGTAGAGTCAGGCTGCCATAATTTTGGTAATTTATGGAAACTTATCGATGCAAAAGGAAAGGATACTGTTACAACAATGAAAAAGGATAAAGTACAGTCATTAATTAAAGTCGCACCATTTTTTTTCTTGTTAAAGAATGAATTTAAAGTCGGAATTTCTAATGAAGTCCATTATATGGGAAAATACCCGTTAAATGAATTTGTAAACATAATCAAGAATACGTATAAAGATAGTGAGATGGAACTTAGGATGGCTGTACAACTTGTTGGTTATGCCTTGGGGTGGGATTATACTTATAAGTATAGTTACACCCATGATAACAATATAACTATAATTCAAAAATGAGTTTATAAATATATTACAATATATAGTAATAAAGTGAATTCGTCGAACTCACGTTATAATATGCTTCGATTGTACACAACTAGTTGACAATAGAATTATTAAAAGTTCTGCACCGTGACCCAAAAGTCAATGTTTGCGAAGAAATACGATGTAATGTCCTAAAATATGCGATATCTTCGAGCATATAATTGATGATTTATATAAATATTCGCTTCGCGTTGTTGCAAAACGGACCGTTCCGGCTTCTGATATAGGCTTTATCATGGCATAATATAGTCTATATCAGGGCTCGATATGGGCTTTATCAGAGGCTAATACAGGTTCTTTTATAACGCGATATGAACCTTTTCAGAACGCCCGGATATTTAGGTTTTAAAAGTATATTCATTTAACTAACGTTAGATACGGGGAAAGACGAAAAAGGTGATGAGTAAAAAGAATGTGATATATTGGTAAATAGAAATGTGGGGTAGGTGCGTGGCGTCCTGTCAGTATGGTGGATGTATAATTATGGAAAAGGAAAAGATGAAGTAAAAATGATATAAGGAAAGACGCAAACGGTTGTGTGTCAGTAGGTAACGGTTGCGTATGTAGAAGGGCATAAAAAAACACCTGCGGGGCATCGGAGCCTCGCAGGTGTTTTGAGTATGGGCTGTTCAATAGAACACTATCGAGCAGCTG
>ERZ779669.406-NODE-406-length-26547-cov-9.344179_pt1 | contig 26547 bp, 27 predicted proteins | sample MGYA00511372_ERZ779669 | MGnify/ENA primary metagenome ERZ779669 (study PRJEB29588, sample SAMEA1967891) | human gut metagenome | biome: human gut; feature: human-associated habitat; material: faeces | place: Denmark | collected 2008/2010 ... | reverse complement strand
GCCGATCCGACAGCGTCGGCGATGGTCTTGGCGCGGTTGAAAACAGGTATAATCACCGAAGCCTCGTACGTGAAGTCCTGCTCGCTGTAGTCGGGCTTCATATACTTCGACGTGTCTACCGTAGCGCCAATCTTGTCGAGGTGCTTCGTTGCCACCTGTTCCATCTCTATCTGCACCTCGCGGTTGCGCGGGTTGACGTAGTCGAACTGGCGCTCGCCGCTCTTGCGCGAGTCGGTCTCCACCTGCGTGTACAGATACTCGTTAAGATGGAAAATCTGCGACTTGCGGCTTATGTACAGGCGCAGGTCGTAGAAGCCCGCCCACTTGTAGTCAGCCAGTTGTTGCTTCGCCGCGTACTCGTGCAGCAGCGATGCGCGTATGAGCACGAGCTGTCCGAAGTCGAAGTCGTCGCGTATGCTGCCCGTCTGATAGTCGATGGTAGGATGTTTCTCCTGCACGCCGTCCTTCTGTATGTAGCAGTCGGCGTACACCATGCCCGCATTGCTGTCGGTAGCCACGCGCAGCAGTCGGTCGAGCGCGTGCAGTCCGAGGCTCACCGGCGTGTGCTTCAGGCTCAGCAGCACGTATTCGGCGTCGGTATGCTCCTCGATGGTGAGCAGCGTCTTTGTCGACGTCAGTCCGTCTATGGTTATCACGGTGCAGTCGCTGATGCTGTCCGAGTCGCCGCACGCGCAGATGTCGCTTGCGTCGCTCACGAGCAGGTTTATATGCTGTGTAGTCTTGCTTTGGCTCAGCGTCTGCAGCGAGTCGGCAATCTCGGCTACATCGTTGCAGGGCAGAAAGCAATCAATTTTCTCTCTCATTGTTGTTTATAGTGTTTCAGGTTAATATGTGCGCTTCCGCGCAAAATCTATATGCAAAAGTAATGTTTTTTATCTGAAAAACGGAGTAAAAACGGCTTAATTTATGCGTTTGTAGTCAAATGATTTTGGCGTTCGGATTATTTGCAGTAATTTTATACATTGAAAACAAATCGATTACTCTGAAACAACATATTTCACGATGAACAAGAATATTCTCTTAGCGGGCGCCGCACTCTCCGTAGTGCCTACGCTCATGGCTGCAAAGGCTCCCCAGAAGCGTGTGCAGCCGAAGCAACCCAACATTATATTCATATTGTGCGACGACATGGGCTACGGCGACCTCGCCTGCTACGGACAGCCCTATATCAGCACGCCCAACATCGACCGCATGGCTGAGGAGGGCATGCGCTTCACGCAGGCTTACGCCGGTTCGCCGGTGTCTGCGCCCTCGCGCGCTTCGATAATGACGGGTCAGCACTCGGGTCACGGACACGTGCGCGGCAATCGCGAATACTGGTCTGCTGAGCATACCGTGATGTACGGCAACAACGTGGACTTTGCTGTTGTGGGTCAGGAGCCTTACGATCCGCAGCACAAGATTCTGCCCGAGATGCTGAAGGATCACGGCTACACCACAGGTGTCTTCGGCAAGTGGGCTGGCGGCTACGAAGGCTCGCCCTCTACGCCCGACAAGCGCGGCGTAGACGAGTTCTACGGCTACATCTGCCAGTTTCAGGCGCATCTGTATTATCCCAACTTCCTCAACCGCTACTCGCGCTCTATGGGCGATACGGCGGTAGTGCGCGAGGTGATGGAGCAGAACATACAGTACCCCATGTTCGGACGCGACTACCATAAGCGCCAGCAGTATTCGGCACGCATCATACACGACAAAGCGCTCGAGTGGATTGACCGTCAGGACGGCAAGAAGCCGTTCGTGGGCTTCCTCACGTACACCCTGCCTCACGCCGAACTGGCACAGCCCTACGACAGCATCGTGGAGGGTTACGAGAAGAAGTTCTTCGTCGACAAGACGTGGGGCGGACAGGAGGGCTCGCGCTACAACGCCGTGGAGCATACCCACGCACAGTTTGCCGGAATGATAACGCGTCTCGACCAGTACGTGGGCGAGGTGATGGCGAAACTGCGCGAGAAGGGCCTCGACAAGAACACGCTCGTCATCTTCACCTCCGACAACGGACCTCATGAGGAGGGCGGCGCCGACCCCGAATTCTTCGGACGCGACGGCAAGCTGCGCGGACTCAAGCGCCAGTGCTACGAGGGCGGCATACGCATTCCGTTCATCGCATGGTGGCCCGGACACGTCAAGGCGGGCGAGGTGAACGACCTGCAGTTCGCCTTCTACGACCTCATGCCTACGTTCTGCGACCTCGCCGGCGTGAAGAACTTCCGCAAGCGCTACACTAACCGCCAGCTCGCGGGCGACGGCTTCGACGGACTCTCCATCGCTCCGACGCTCCTCGGCGACGATGCCAAGCAGCTGCAACACGACCATCTCTACTGGGAGTTTCACGAGACCGACCAAATTGCTGTGCGCCGTGGCGACTGGAAGCTGATTGTCGTAAAGGGCAAGCCGCGCCTGTACAACCTCGCCACCGATCTGCACGAGGACAACGACGTGAGCGCTGCGCATCCCGACATAGTAGCCGAACTTGTAGACGTTATACGCAAGGAGCATGTAGACAATCCGCTGTTCAAGGTGACGCTACCTTATTAATATACTTATTGAAATCTTACTGATTGCTCGTAACGTGCTGATTTGGTTGAGTTCACGGTAAACAGCCTTGTACATCGCTCGTTGAACATGAAAGCCCCTGTTCGCATTTTCATTTTCGACAATCGTGTTGAGATTCACAGTCCGGGTGCATTGCCTTACGGACTCACTATTGATGACATAAAGGCAGGAACCTCTATGCCTCGCAATATGTTCCTTTTTAACAATGCCATATACTTGCTGCCATACACTGGAGTGGGTAGTGGCATCACTCGTGCACTGGACGAAGATATCAATGTCACGTTTATGAATAATGACAAGGCACAGGAATTTGTCATCACGGTTTGGAGAGAAGAAAGTAACCAAGTCGAGGGTGAAAGTAACCAAGTCGGTAACCAAGTCGAGGAAAAAAGTAATCAAGTCGAAGACTCTGACACTCGACTTAGACACTCTGACACCGACCATGACACTCGACTTAGACACTCTGGCACCGACTTAGACACTTCCGAGAACGACCATGACACTCGACTTAGACACTCTGGCACTGACTTAGATACCAGACTTAGACACTCTAACACCAACTTAGACACTCTAACACCAACTTAGACACTCTAACACCAACTTAGACACTCTGACACTAAAAAAGTGTCATTGTCTAATAAGCAAAGGGATATAGTCAATTTCTGTTCAGTTCCTCGAACCACCGCAGAGATCATGGAACGCCTTGGTTTATCCAATCAAACCAAGAATCGTGAACGTTACATCACCTCCCTTGTTGCAGCAGGATATTTGCAGATGACCAATCCTGAAAATCCTACAGCAAGCAACCAGAAATACAAGAAAGTAACAACAAAGTAGAATAACAATAATAATTTACAGCATTAGTGTCCCGATTTTAACGGGACACTAATGCCTGTATCATAGATAACAGAAAATCGTGGATTCAAAAAACCACAAAAACGAATAGCTTTATGATAGAAAAAATAATGTCTAAACTTGGAATGGTCGTTTTATGGTGCATTGTCATCATATATGGCATAGGTGTCATCACTCATATCTGCTCGGATATTATCGGTGTGGTCGTGCTTGTCGTTTTGGCTGTTGTCTCGATTGCTTTTGTACTCTTTGCCAAAAGATACAAAATATGGTTATGGTTCAAGAGGCGAGTCAAGATGCTTAGTAGGGTTTGCGAGAAGTCGCCCAATGATTCTCGGATTATGCCTGAAGAACAGTTTACCGAATCTTTTGATTCAGCCAACTTCTTTATACAGTACAAGCCTGAGACGAAGGAGTTCTTTTTCAGCAGCTACTATTACCTTATTTTTCCTGATTACGTCGAGATTTGGAGCAAGGCGGTGAATGAAGTCAAGATACTTGTCTCCAAGGAAGCCCCAGAAACAAAAGTCGAAGTGAATTCCGTAGGTCAGCTTGGCAAGCACTTCACACTGATAATGTCTCCAAAGGATGCAAAGAAAAGTTTTTTGTTGTCCTTGGCTCATTTGTGCATCCGTCTGAGAAAACAACTTCCATGCAACAATAGAATATTGATATACAAGTTCTATTTCAAGATAAAGGTGTTCGACACGGTTTGCTATGGCGAGTTTGATTGCGTGAGAGTATCAAAGGCTATCACAATTTCTGCAGATGGCAACTATTGCGTAGCTAATGTCGAAATAGATGGTTGCTTTCCAGAAGATTTCATCAAACACAATCCTCCGATGTCCATTATCCTGCAATATGACTTGTATTCGATAGAAACCAATATGTTGGTTAGCAAAGAGGAATTCGATGCCTATTGGGAGAAATGCAAGGATTTATGCGAATCATAATCATTGGAGAACGGTGAGGAGCTATTTTATTGAAAGATTCCGGGGCAACTGTTTGTTCTCTACGAGTTAAAAAACTTCTTATAAGTAACACTATCTCAAATGTCTCTTTTGAAGACTTGGATAAAGGGTGTAGTCTATACAAGAGTAAAATGTCACATGACAGGTCAATAACATCATCCCCAAGCGTTACAGTTGACAGTTTCCAAAAACGATTTTTTTGCTGTACAGATAACAAATAACAGATAACAGATAACAGTTTCCATAAACCATTTTTCGTTTCAAGCGTTAAATATTACTATTCGCACGGATAAAAAAGTTAAAAAAAACGTGTTTATTTTTTTGGATAGCAAAGAAAAAAGTATTTTTGTGACATTAAGTCAAACTGTAAAAAAACATGAGTATGAAAAGAATATTTTTTATGTTTCTTGCCCTCTTGTTGTGTGTAATGGTACAAGCACAGGACAATGTTGAAATTACCTTAAACAACGGGAATGTGGTTAAGGGAGTCACAAAAACTTTATTTATGCTTGATGATGGGATGTCGTTGTTGCTAAAGATTCCAAGTATAGAGAAAAGAAAGAATACAAATATACAGAGATAAAGAGCATTAAGTACTACGATTCAAAATCTAAAGAATGGATAAAGTTCGTTCCGCTTATGGCGCAAAAATCATTGCCAAGCGTTTGGAACAAAAATCCAAAACCATACAAAACTCCGATATTCCTCAAACCTGTGTATGAAGGGAAAAATGTGTCTGCCTATATACACTATATCTCAACAATAACAAATACCAAAACATTACATTTGGAAGGCACAAACTATGTTTTCTATTTTAAGGTAAAGAATGAAGATGTGGCAAAGGGTTATTGGATGGGAAGTAGTATTGGTGCGAAAATGTTGCTTAAAATTGTATTTAAGCCATATCCTGTGATGAAAGAAACTGTGTCTAATTTAGATACGAAAGAATTTGATAAAGATCCTATTTCGTTAATAAGGACTTTTGATAGTCTGTTGAAATAGAATAAATGTTTTCATCCTTGAAAAGAAATATACTATAAGAGTTCATATCTCTCTACATGTTAAATTATTAATTGCTGATAACTATGAGACTGAAGCCAAAACTCCTCAATGCAATAATATTAGGATTGACAATGTTCCTTTCAATGCAAACCACTTGTGCTGCTTGCAACCCATCAATGGCCATTCAGCAAAAGAAAGTGGCAACTGTTGGCAAAAAGAGGGTTGCCATTAGCAAAAAGAGGGTTGTCAAGAGCAAGAAGAGAACCTATCGCAAGGCTTCGGCGCGTAAATATTCGCATAGGGAACTGAACGCCATTATGCGGATACTTGAGCGGAAGTTCCTGTCGGAAGACAAGACCCCGGCCTTGCGAAATGTTGTTGGATTTGGAATGGGATCCAACTCCATTGATGTTGCGCTCCGTTGGAACACGAAGGAGAAGCAGCTGGAGTTTCGTAGGCAGATTTACAACTCGCCCGCCATCAGGTTTGAGGGCAAGTTGGACCCTATCATCAACAACAGGGAAGGCGTGAGCACCTACCAAGGCATCTCCCTCAAGGCGGAGAAGCCTTCCTATCCATTGGGCACCACGGAAATCAGATTCACGATTACCAACCATAGTGGCGAGGAATTTGTGTATGGCGATGCCTATAGCATCACAGCCCAAGGAGCGGATGGCAATTGGTTTGTTGTGCCCACCGATTGCTTGTTCACGGCCATCGGTCATGTTTTAAACGATGGTCAAAGCGGCACCATTACTGCCCATCTTTTTCCCGATATTCTTCCCAACAAACCAGGCGTTTACCGCTTTTTTTATGAGGATAGCATAGATGGTGAGAAGGTGCCTTTCATGGCAACCTTTGAGTTGAAGTAAATAAAAAGAATTGTTGCTTATGAAAATACTCTTCAGTTTATTGGCATTTTTGTTTATTTGCCTCATGCGTCCATTCCCAAGAGGCGGTGGACACGGTAAGTGTGCGTGTACAATACAGAGTAAAATATAATGAACGTAATATGAAACTCTTGCCCATTTGTATCCACTATGCCATTTATTCTTTTATTTCAAAAAGAACCAATTCAAAGAAAGAGAGGCCTATATGAAGTATATAGAATTGTTTTGGAATAGGCTATATTATTGCATTTTCTTTACTGCCTTTAGGCAAGATTGCGTTTATCCTTGTCTCAGTAGTACCTTGTCTCTTTATAAATTACTTTTTCTTATGGAGAAAGGATAAATATCTTAGGTACTGGGAGGCGTTTGCTAAAGATACGCCAGAAATCAGACGAGTATGGTATTGCATAACTGAAGCACTGGCGCCAGCATCCGGTGGCGCTCGACATCTCTGCCTTCAAGTGGGCTACGAGCAAGCAGGCTTTCGCCGGACACGTGGCGAAGCGCAACGTAGTGATGAAGCCGCTCGAATACAACGCCGACGGAACGATAAAGCCCGCAGACAACACGCCGAGTCTGGTGAAGCACTAACCGCCAGACAACGCACCGAGACAGAACATACAAAAAAACACCAAACAAACATATCAGGACAAATGAGAAACAGATATATCCTTTCGTGCATGCTGGCTGCATCGTCGGTATTCGGCGCCTTCGCCGAGACGCACACGCTCGACATCAACACCCGTAAGGCTGGCGCAGCGGTAAGCCCCACCATGTACGGCATCTTCTTCGAGGACATCAACTATGCTGCCGACGGCGGACTGTACGGCGAGCTTGTAAAGAACCGTTCGTTCGAGTTTCCGCAGGCGCTGCTCGGATGGCAGGCGTTCGGCAACGTGGAGGTGAAGGCGGACGGACCCTTCGAGCGCTGCCCCCACTACGTAGTGCTCGGCTTCACGGGGCATAAGGAGTGCGCTACGGGTCTGCAGAACGAGGGCTACTTCGGCATCGGATTCGTCAAAGACGAGCCTTACCGCTTCACGGTATGGGCAAGAGCGCTGGACGGCGACGCTACAATCGACGTCTCGCTTGCCGACCAGAGCACGCAGGACGAAACGCAGGAGCGCGCCAAGGCGCAGATAAAGGTGAGCGGCAGCGAGTGGAAGAAGTACGAAGCTGTGCTCACGCCCGGCAAGACCGCACAGAAGGGCTGTCTGCGCGTGCTGCTCAGCGGCACACGCAGCGTGGCTCTCGAGCACGTGAGCCTTTTCCCCGTCAACACGTTCAAGAACCGCGAGAACGGCATGCGCCGCGACCTCGCTCAGGCGCTCTACGACATGCACCCCGGCGTGCTGCGCTTCCCCGGCGGCTGCATCGTCGAGGGCGAATCGCTGAAGCACCGCTACCAGTGGAAGAACACCATCGGACCCGTCGAGAACCGCCCGTTGAACAACAACCGCTGGCAGTCGACATTCCATTACCGCCTCTTCCCCGACTACTATCAGAGCTACGGACTCGGCTTCTTCGAGTATTTCCAGCTTGCCGAGGACATTGGCGCCGAGCCGCTGCCCGTGCTCAACGTGGGCATGGCGTGCCAGTTTCAGAACTGGGACAACCCGAAGGCTCATGTGCCCGTCGACTCGCTGCAGCCGTACATACAGGACTGTCTCGACCTCATCGAGTTTGCCAACGGCGACACCTGCACCACATGGGGCAGAAAGCGTGCCGAGATGGGCCACCCGGCGCCGTTCAATCTGAAGTATCTGGCTGTGGGCAACGAGCAGTGGAACACCCTCTACTACGAGCGTCTGCGCCCGTTCGTGAAAGCCATACGCGCCAAGTATCCTAAGATACGCCTCATCGGCACATCGGGCCCCGACTCCGAGGGCGAGATGTTCGAAAAGGGATGGAAAGCCATGAAGGAGATGAAGGCCGACCTCGTCGATGAGCATTTCTACCGCAACGAGCAGTGGTTCCTGTCACACGGACTGCGCTACGAGGGCTACGACCGCAAGGGCCCGAAGGTGTTCGCCGGCGAGTATGCATGCCACGGAAAGGGCAAGAAGTGGAACCACTTCGAGACATCGCTCTACGAGGCTGCCTTCATGACCGACATCGAGCGCAACGCCGACATTGTGGAGATGGCTACCTACGCTCCGCTCTTCGCGCACGTAGACGGATGGCAGTGGCGCCCCGACCTGATATGGTTCGACAACACGCGCATGTTCAAGAGCACAAGCTATTATGTGCAGCAGATGTACGCCTGCAACAAGGGCACCAACGTGCTGCCGCTCACGATGAACGGTAAGCCGGTGGCAGGACAGGAGGGTCAGGACGGACTTTTCGCCAGTGCGGTCGTTGACCGACAGAAGGGCGAAATCGTCGTCAAGGTAGTCAACACGTCGGACGAGGCGCACGACCTGACGCTCAACCTCAACGGACTGCGCGGTTCGCACTCGGCAATGCTCACAACCCTGCACAGCGACGACATGGACGCCGAGAACACTCTCGACCGCCCAGACGCCGTACGCCCCGTAGAGTCGGCTGCTTCGTGCCAGAGTCGCAAGGGCGGCACGGTGCTCAGCGATAAGTTGCCGGCAAAGACGTTCAGAATGTATCGCATAAAGTGATAGGCTATATATAATAAAGTGATAGGCTGTATATAATAAAGTGATAGGCTGTATATAATAAAGTGATAGGCTGTATATAATAAGGTAACACGATTTATAATTATAGAAAGGCAGACTATCCGGTTACCGCAGCGTGGGCACTTCATTTCCGCGCTGCGGTAATATTGTTTTTGCATCGCGGTAATCGTGTTACCTGTGCGTGGTAATGCGCTTACTTCTGGCTTTGGATACGTAAAACGTGGGTTTGGATACGTAGAATGCGGCTTTTTCCGTGTTTTTTGGCAGTCAAAACCCTGCCCAACTGCCACTTCTTCACCACTAACTCTGCCATTTCTTGCTACAAACATATTGCAAATCTGTCGCAGAAATGCAAATTTACGACAACTACTTGACAAACATCAAAAATATAAGACAAGCAGGAAAATAATTGATGTTGTACTTGTGTGCGAACACAAAAGGCATTAACTTTGCATCAGTAAATAACGAACGAGGTTACGCTGGAAGCGTGGCTGACGTATGCCGCAAGGCAAGAAAAGAGAATAGGTAATTAGGGATAACAAAGTAAAAATTAAAGAAAGGGTAACATTATGGTTATTTTCAGTTTTATTTTTGCGATTTGTTGTGCAGCGATAGCTGAACTGGTAAAGATCAACAACAAAATCAGCCTCAAGAAGTAACCGACTGCCTTCGGGCAAGGTTATGAAAAGAGGTAAAGATGAGAAACACAGAAAAACACAGTAAGGATAACAATTAAAAAATTAAAGAAAGGATTAAGATTATGATGATTTTCGGATTTATCTTCGCAATTTGTTGTGCAGCCGTTGCAGAGGCTGTAAATGTAAACAACAAGATCAACCTCACAAAGTAAAAGTGAGCTTGCTCAGACAATAGTAATAAAACGAAATATAAGAAGCGGTTGCATGAGCCTTCGGGCACGTGCAACCGCTTTTTGTGTCTGGAGCTTTCACCGCATCCTTATGCGAAAAGTCCCTAATAAAAGTGTAGTGATTCGGCGGAAAGTCCCTCGTAAAAGTGTAGTGATTCGACGGAAAGTCCCTCATAAAAGTGTAGTGATTCGGCGGAAAGTCCCTCATAAAAATGTAAAATACTTGTTTTTGTCGCTGATTATCAGTATCTTTGCATCGTGTAAGACAAATGACAATTTGTTATGGAAAGATTTATAATGGACGACTTGGTCAGGTGGAAGAACCGTAACGACCGCAAACCGCTGATTTTGCTTGGAGCGAGGCAGGTTGGCAAGACATATATACTAAAGGAGTTCGGCAGGCGCGAATATGATAATGTTGCATACATAAACTGCGACAACAACGCTCTTGTGCGCGACCTTTTCACTCCCGACTATAATATCGGACGCATATTGTTGACCATCGGTGCGATAACCGGCGTGAACATTCAGCCCGGCAAGACACTAATCATAATGGACGAGGTGCAGGAGCTGAAGCGGGGATTGGCGTCGCTTAAGTATTTCTGCGAGGATGCGCCGCAATATCATGTTGCGGTGGCAGGGTCGTTGCTCGGACTTACGCTTCATGATGGCGATTCGTATCCGGTAGGAAAGGTGAACACGCTCAATATGTATCCGATGACTTTCGAGGAATTCCTGCTTGCGCGCAACAGGAAACAAATGGTAGATTTGCTGCAGGCGCAGCGTTGGGACTTTGTGAAAGGATTGCGAACACTTTATATACAGCATCTGCGTGAGTATTATCTGGTGGGCGGTATGCCTGAGGCGGTAGACAAATTTGTGCAGACCAATGACGCCAACTTGGTGAGGGAAGTGCAGAACGAGATACTTGCAGCCTACGAGAAGGATATTTCAAAACACGCACCTGCCGAGCAGGTGATGCGCATCGGGCAGGTGTGGCATTCCATTCCTTCGCAACTTGCTAAGGAAAACCGCAAGTTCATATACGGAGTTGTGAAGAAAGGAGCACGTGCGAAGGATTACGAACTTGCTATACAGTGGTTGCTGGATGCAGGTCTGGTATATAAGGTGAACCGCGTGACAACGCTTGCTATGCCATTGAAAATACATGAAGAAATCTCTGCGTTCAAGCTGTTTATGCTCGATTGCGGACTGCTTGGAGCGATGAGTCTTACTCCGCCTGTCATGCTTCTTCTGCCAAGCACAGACAATAGCGGCAAGGGCGATTTCACGGAGAATTTCGTTTGCTCGCAGATGAAGTCGTTGTCAGATCTACCAGTATTCTATTACAGCAAGGACAACAGTCAGCTCGAACTCGACTTTGTCGTTCAGGCAGACACTGCGGTTTGTCCGGTAGAGGTGAAAGCAGAAGAAAACCTACAGTCGAAGTCGCTCAAGACGACGCTTTCCGAAAACCCCGATATGCATGGTCTGCGTTTCTCAATGAGCGATTATCGTGAAGAAGGCAGGTTGACAAATGTGCCGTTATACGGAGCAAGATCTTTCTTGAAGGCGCTTAAACAATAGCAATTGATTGTAATGATACAATAAAACCGCAGTTTCTGCGTTATAAATATTACGATGAAACATATTCATATATATATAATAATGTGTGCGCTGGGCGTGTTCGGCTTCAGCGCATGCGACGATATCGACGATTTCACAACATCGCCGAACAACCTGCTCACGTTCTCTACCGACACGGTGCGCCTTGACACCGTGTTCTCTACCGTGCCGTCGTCGACGCGCGACTTCTGGGTGAGCAACCGCTCGGGTAAAGGACTGCGCTGCACGTCGGTGCGCCTCGAAGGTGGCAACCAGAACGGATTCCGCGTGAATGTAGACGGCGTATATCTGAGTCCGGAACAGGGCTATAAGGCGAACGACATAGAGGTGCGCAACAAGGACAGCATACGCGTGTTCGTGGAAGTGACCACAGCCGTGAACCACGGGGACGCACCGAAGGAGCTGAACGACCGCCTCGTGTTCGCACTCGAGAGTGGAGTGGAGCAGAAGGTGGTGCTCAACGCATGGTCGTGGGACGCCGACTTCGCACGCAACAAGACTATCACGACCGACTACACCATAACTGCCGGCAAACCGCTCGTAGTCTACGGACCGATGACCGTAGAGGAGGGCGCTACGCTCACCATAGCGCCGGGCGCTACGCTCTTCTTCCACGACGGAGCGGGCATCGACGTGAAGGGACGACTCGTATGCAAGGGCACAGCCGAACAGCCCGTAACGCTGCGCGGCGACCGACTCGACTATATGTTCGACTATCTGCCTTACGACCGTATGAGCGGACTGTGGAATGGCGTACACTTCATGGAGAAGTCGTACGACAACCGGATGGAGTTCACCGACTTGCACAGTGCGTTCAACGGCGTGCGTGTCGACTCGTCGGATGTGGCTCGGCAGACGCTCACCATAGCCAATTCGACCATACACAACTGTCAGGGACACGCGCTGTATGTAGAAAATTCGAAGGTGACGGTAGAGAACTCGCAGCTTACGAATGCGCTCAACAACTGCCTCGGCGTGGAAGGCGGCGACGTGCTGGTGAACAACTGCACGCTGGCACAGTTCTACCCGTTCGACTCAAACCGCGCCAGTGCGCTCAGCTTCTCTGCTCTGAAGCACCCGCTGCAGCAGTTTGTCTGTCGCAACACGCTCATCACGGGCTACAGCGCCGACGAGATGATGGGCGGAAAGCCCGTGAAGGATGCTGCGAGCGAGGATGCCGCAGAGCCTAACGCCTTCAACTATCAGTTTGAGAACTGCGTGATACGCACACCCGAGGTGACGAAGGAGGAAGAAAAGCCGCACTTCGTGAACGTGGTGTTCGAGGAGAAGGAGAACGCCGACTCGGTATGCACCAACCACTTCAAGAAGGTGGACGGCGACAAGCAGGACTACGACTTCCGACTCGCCAAGACATCGGTGGCTATCGACCGCGCCGACCCAGCTACGGCTACAAAGACCGACCGCAACGCCATGCCGCGCGACGAGCGACCTGACGTCGGAGCATACGAATTCAAGGAGGAGAAGACGGAAGAACCGAATCCGCAGGAATAAGTATCTTCACCCCATCTCACCCCATCACCCCATCACCACCACAACATCTCAACACCTCACCACCTCACCACCTCACCACCTCACCATCTCACCACCTCACCACCTTTAAACTATGAAAGAAATTGACATTCACATCCGCGTTGAGCACTATCAGCTCGACGAACTCAACACTGCTGACCGCGAACTTGTAGACCTTGCGCTGAAAGCAACCCACGGCTCATACGCCCCGTACAGCAACTTCTACGTAGGAGCCGCGTTACGCCTCGCCAACGGCATCATCGTGACTGGTGCAAACCAGGAAAACGCAGCCTTCCCCTCAGGTCTGTGCGCCGAGCGTACAGCCCTCTTCGCCGCACAGGCAAACTATCCAGACCAGCCCGTTTCGACACTCGCCATCGTAGCGCGCAACGCAAACGGACTGCTCGACGAGCCGGTAAGCCCCTGCGGAGCTTGCCGTCAGGTGATACTCGGCGTAGAAGACCGCTACAAGCAGCCCATACGCGTGCTGCTATACGGCAAGAAAGGCGTCTACAGCCTGCAGTCGGCTAAAGACTTGCTGCCCTTCTCGTTCGTAGACGACAGCATGAAATAGACGTAGTAACAAAATTTATATCAATGATATAGCCTTCTTTGTTCTTTTTTTAGTAATTTTGCACACTGGATTAGAATATACGCAATTTTTTATATTAAAGAAAGAACAAAGAAATAGCAAAATAAAATTATGAGCAAACAAGTAGAAAAAATCAAGGAACTGGTCGCTAAGCGCGAACAGGCTCGTCTCGGTGGCGGCGAAAAAGCCATTGAGAAGCAGCACGCACGCGGCAAATACACAGCACGCGAGCGTATCGAGATGCTCGTCGACGAAGGCTCGTTCGAGGAGTACGACATGTTCAAGAAGCATCGTTGTACTAACTTCGGTATGGAGAAGAAGCACTACTATGGCGACGGTGTCGTAGCTGGTAGCGCTACAATAGGCGGCCGTTTGGTTTATGTATATGCTCAGGACTTCACCGTCAACGGCGGTTCGCTCTCTGAGACAATGGCGCAGAAGATTTGCAAGGTGATGGACATGGCTATGACTATGGGCGCACCGGTTATCTGCATGAACGACTCGGGCGGTGCTCGTATTCAGGAAGGCATCTGCGCTCTCGCTGGCTACGGCGAAATCTTCGAGCGCAACATCCTCGCTTCGGGCGTCATCCCGCAGATTTCTGCCATCATGGGTCCGTGCGCAGGCGGTGCGGTTTACTCGCCGGCTCTCACCGACTTCATCATCATGAAGGAGCAGACTTCATACATGTTCCTCACAGGTCCGAAGGTTGTGAAGACCGTAACGGGCGAGGACATCGACGCTGAGCACCTCGGCGGTGCATCTGTTCACGCTACAAAGAGCGGTGTGACACACTTCGCTGCAAAGACAGAGGAAGAGGCTATCGAGATGATTAAGAGCCTGCTCTCGTTCATCCCGAGCAACAACACAGAAGAGGCTCCGCGCGTAGAGTGCAACGACCCGATTAACCGTATGGAGGACTCTCTCAACGAGATTATCCCCGACGACCCGAACAAGGCTTACGATATGTACAAGGTTATCGGCGCAATCACCGATAACGGCGAGTTCTTCGAGATACAGCCTAAGTTCGCTAAGAACATCATCATCGGTTTCGCACGCTTCAACGGTCAGAGCGTTGGTATCGTAGCCAACCAGCCGGCTGCATACGCAGGTGTTCTCGACGTTAACGCAAGCCGCAAGGCTGCACGCTTCGTGCGCTTCTGCGACGCATTCAACATTCCTATCGTGTCGCTCGTCGACGTGCCGGGCTTCCTGCCGGGTACAGGTCAGGAGTACAACGCCGTTATCCAGCACGGAGCACAGCTGCTCTACGCTTACGGCGAGGCTACCGTTCCTAAGATTACAATCACTCTGCGCAAGAGCTACGGCGGTTCGCACATCGTTATGGGCTGCAAGCAGCTGCGTTCAGACCTCAACTTCGCATGGCCGTCTTCAGAGATTGCGGTTATGGGTGCAAGCGGTGCCGTTGCAATCCTCTGCGGCAAGGAAGCTAAGGCTAAGAAGGAGGCTGGCGAAGACGTTAAGGCATTCCTCGCAGAGAAGGAAGACGAGTACACAGAGAAGTTCGCCAACCCGTACGAGGCTGCTTCTTACGGCTACATCGACGACGTAATCGAACCGCGCAATACACGCTTCCGCATCTGCCGCGGTCTGGCACAGCTCGCTACAAAGCGTCAGCAGTTGCCGGCTAAGAAGCATGGTTGTATGCCGATGTAATTTGTTTTACAAGTAGACGAGTAAAACAAGTAGACAAGGTTACAAGTAAACAGGTTACAAAGTATGGACAAGAATATATATGCTGCCATTGCCATGGCTCTATACGAGTATCAGGGCAACAACGTACACGATAAAGAACCGGGCTTCATCACCATACAGCCGCGTCAGACTATGTGGAACGCCAAGTTCTTAAGTTTAACAGCAAAACCATAAAAAGAAATGAAAGAATTTAAATATACAATCGACGGCAAGGAGTACAAGGTGCAGATTGAGGACGTAGAGGGCAACATCGCCGACGTAACAGTCAACGGTGAGGCTTTCAAGGTCGAGATGGAGCAGGAGGCTGAGCCAGAGAAGAAGAAGGTGGTGCTCGGTCAGCCGGCTGCTGAGGCAGAGGAAGGCGAGACAGCAAGCGCTGCTAATGTGAACACAGCCAACGCGCTCAAGGCTCCGCTGCCGGGCGTCGTAACCGAAATCAAGGTTGCTGTAGGCGACGAGGTGAAGGCTGGCGACGTAGTCGTAGTGCTCGAAGCTATGAAGATGGCTAACAACCTCGAAGCAGAGAAGGACGGAAAGGTTACTGCTATCTGCGTGAAGACTGGCGAGAGCGTGCTTGAGGACTCTCCGCTCGTTGTTATCGAGTAATTCGGTAAGTCAGAATAGTATAGTCAGACCAGTTTTCTGACTGATATATATAATAAGGTTGAAAACGCAATATTGTATAATATGTTGCGTTTTCAACCTTTTTTAGTTTCTTTAGCCGTTGAATAATAATAGATGTATATTATTGTTTAAATATGGATGTTATTGTGCATTATTGGACTGATCTTGTTAAAATACGTAAATTTGAAACGTCTGAAAGAAAAATTTTTAACTTATACTTGTTTGGTATTATAAAATAGTTGTATATTTGCGGACATAAACTGACATAACTGATTAATAACTTTAAATATACCTATTATGAAATCATCATTCCTACGTGTTTTATTTGTAGTGTTGTTCGTATGTGGAGCAATCACAGTGTCTGCACAGAAGCAGACTGAAGGCAAGTCATCAGTATTCATAGATTATTTTGCTCATCCGTCTAACGTGAAGGATTCTTGGGCTGAGGCTCTTCGCAGCAAAGTGATCGAAGGCATCCAGGAGACCAATCGCGTTCTTATCACTGACGTTGATGCAGAAGACGCTTTGAGAGTAGAGAAAGCACGTCGTGAGAATGGCGAGCTGTCGGCAGCAGGCGACGCTTCTCGTCTCGCTGTGATGACACAGCTCGGTGCAAACTATCTGTTGCAGGGCACAATCACATCATTGTCTGTAGACCACAAGCGTTCTGACGACGGCAAGTCGGAGTGGTATGCTGCTGTAGTAAACTATACATTGAAGGTTGTTGATCCTAAGAACGGCACAACTATTGCTTCAAAGACATTCAAGCATGGCGAGAGCATAACAGAAATGGCTACCGGCGATACACCGGACGCTGCTGCTGTAGACGTTGCCAAGTTCGCACGCAAGGCTGTACGCGCTTTGGTTGATGAGGCTTTCAAACTCAATGGTACAATCCTCGAAATCAACGCTACAAAGGGTGATGAGGCTAAGCAGGTGTACATCAGTCTCGGTTCTGCTCATGGTGTAGGCAGCAAGGCACGTTTCAAGGTCTACGAGCTTCGCACTGTTGCCGGCCGCAACTCACGCAAGGAGATCGGCGAGCTTAAGGTGAGCGCTGTTGAGGGCGAGGACCTCACACTTTGCGACGTTGTAAAGGGTGGCAAGGAGATAAAGGCTGCTATGGACGCTCAGCAGAAGATTGAGGTTGAGGTGTTCCATAAAAAAACATTACTTGACACGGCAAAGGGGTTGATATAATTATACTTTGTCTATAAAAATGGCATGACTTCATTGAAAAAATGGAGCCATGTCATTAGTTTATATCGGCACGAAAACAGAAATATTTTATCTTTTTTATCTATGACCAGAATAATCTTATCTCTCTTATTTGGACTCATCTTCTGTACAAATATAAATGCAGAAGTCTATTCTACCGATGCTACATTGGTGTCGCAGGACGGTAATATAATCACAGTACGTTCTTCAGCCGTTGCCGACAAGAAGAAGGACGCTGCGCTGCTGGCTGCCAAGTCGGCTTTTCATACTCTGTTTCATGCTGGTATAGAAGGCGTGAAGGACGGCACGCCTATGGTTGCAGTGGAGCGTAACGACTACGACTACCGCTTTTTCTCGGAGTCGCGCTACATCAACTACATCACAAGCGAGGTAAAGACCGTTGGCGACAAGAAGGTAGGCAACAAGGTGCGTGTCACGGTGCAGCTCTCGATAAACGTGAAGTCGCTTATCGCCGACTTGCAGCATAACAACATGTCGATATCTCCGTCGTGGGGCGTGGCAAGTGCAAAGAAAAGCACATCGGCGCTCAACCCTACTATCGTTATTGTGCCTGGTCTGAAGGCGAGCAAAGGCTCCGACTTCCAGGCTATGCTTGAAGCCATTGACGCAAGCGAGGCAAAGAAATACGCTCTCGACAAGATGACTGGCGAGTTTACAAAGAAAGGTTACAAGACTCGTAACTTCGTATCGCAACTGCGCAACTCGAAGAAAGATGAGATGATGCGCACGCAAAGCCAGTCGGACATCAATACAATGATTGTGCAGCAGCTGCCTGGCGACATCATCGTCACCGTTGATGCAGCGGTTGTTACAGATGCAAACAACCAGATGGAGTGTCAGTTGAGCATAAGCGCTGTGGAGAGTCAGACAAACGGCAATCTTGCTTCTGCTACATTCCCCAGCGGAAAATACTATAAAGGCAATGTGAGCGAGTCGGAACTCGTCGACTATGCCTTCAAGAAGATAAAGGCCGACTTCTTCAACCAGATAAAGACATCGTTTGAGGCTATGGTGAGCCAGGGCAGAGAGGTGTATGTAGACATGACAATCTCTAACTCTATCGACGATTGGGACTTCGACCAGGACAGTCCGTCTACCGGCGACAACTTCAAGGATGTGCTTGACGAGTGGTTGCGCAGCCATGCGCAGAACAGCGTTTATGACATGAGCAACAACACCGATAAGTATATACACATGACCGTGAACATCCCGTTGTGGAATGTGGAGCGCGGACGCTCTTACACGTTGTCAAACTTCAGCAGCGACTTGAAGAAATTCCTCAAGACTCAGTTGGGCGATGGTTATAAGGCTTCTGTAACGGCACAGGGACAGAAGCTCGAAATTATGATTCAATAACTCTATATAAAGGTGTTTTATGAAAAAGACATTCTTACAGATCATATTCCTATTCGTTGCAATGGTAGGATATGCACAAAGCGATATACACTTCACCATATTGAAGTCGGAGACAAAGGGCTTGTCTGAGGATGTTGTTGATGCGCTCGACCTTAAGCTGCATCAGGTGTTCAACCGCAACAGTGCTGCTGCAGCCGATGTGTACAACGTATTCGCTGTTTCGCCGTCGTTGTCTCTCGACAAAGTGCTGTCTACAGACGGCGGCATGGTGAGAAACGTCTCTTTGGCTCAAGGTGAATTGGTGCTTATCGCCAAGAACATCATCGACGGTGCAGAGTATTACAGCGTGACGATTCCGGTTCAGGGCGAAGCTGTAGGCAACAAGGAGAAGGCTATGCTCTCGATGGTGAAGAACATAAAGGTGACTGCACCTGCCTTCACGCGCTTCATCAATACGGCGCGCAAGAAGATTGCAGACTATTACGCTAACAATTGCGCTTTCATTCTGCAGAAGGCTCAGACCCTTTACAACCAGAACCATTGTCAGGAGGCAGTGAGCTATCTGTCTGCCGCTACAGCCAACGTGCCTTGCTACGACCAGGCTGCGGCTTTGCAGAAGCAGATTCTTGAGAATATGGACAACACTCCAGAGCCGGTTGTCGTAGAGAAGGTTGTGGAGAAGGTCGTAGAGAAACCGGTTGTTGTGGAAAAGGTTGTAGAGAAGCCTGTTGTTGTGGAGAAGGTTGTGGAGAAGCCGGTTGTAGTTGAGAAGATTGTGGAGAAACCCGTTCCGGCGCCAGCACCTGTCGCTCCAGAGTGCGAGATAACCATCTCTAAGAACGACCTCGACTTCCGCATTCTCAGTTGCACGGGCAATCCTACGCAGAAGCGCATCACCATAAAGGCCGAATACGTCAACAATAATGCGAATATCTCTAACGGCGACATCGCAATGAACGTAGTGATCGACGACAACGGACGCGAACTCACTCGTGAAAATATGGCTGTTACCTCTAACGATTCGTCATACGAATGGGTGAGCATGCCGGCACGCGTCAAGCTGAAGCACGATTTCTACATCATCAACTACGACCATCCAATGGAGACTGTGTCTTATCTGAAGCTCAAAGTGCGCGATGGTATAGTGGAGATTCGCAACTTGAAGGTTAACTGGTAATAATTAGGTATATTATGAAAAGAATATCATTGGCTTTGTGTCTGCTTCTTGCTGCGTGTTGCATGACATTGGCACAGGACAAGGTGGTGGAGCGTAGCGCAAAGAAGACTCCCGAATGGCTTAACCAAGCCAACGATGGAGCGTTTGTAGTTACCGTCACTGCCAGTTCTCTTGCCGACGCTCAGGTGAAGGCGATGACGGAGGTGACAGAACGCATCATTCTCTCGGTGGCAAGCAATGTCAGTGTGTCGCAGCGCAATGAGTCGAGCGAGGTTGTGGAGAACGGCAGCGTCGATTCGCGCGACGAGTTCACACGTCTTTCAAAGATAAAGTCGGCTAACCTGCCTTTCCTCAAGGGCATTTCGCCAAACAAGATTACAGGCATCTATTGGCAGCGTATGCTCAACAAGAAGACGGGTAAGGGTTATTACGAGTATTCTGTGCTCTATCCTTACTCGCGCAGCGAGCAACTCACGCTTCAGGCTGAGTTTGAGGCTCTCGACAAGGAGATGACTGCCAAGTACGAGTCGTTGGAACAGAAGTTGAACAATATAGAAGCGGTGGAAGACATCAAGACTGCCATCACCGGGCTTGAAGCTCTTAAGGCTTACTTCTTTGATGATGTGCGTTTGGAGCAGGTTGACGGCTTGAAGAAGCGCTATCGTCAGCTTTATGATGCGCTCAGCCTCACTGGAGAGTTCGTTAAGCATGGCGAATACCACTGCCAGCTACTGTTGAAGGGCATGCCTGTCAAGGTGTCTACGGTGCCCACACTGAAGTCGAACTGTGCTTCGCAGCTCAATGTGCGTCCTACAGCCGACGGTAAGTTCGTCATCACATACGACGATAGCGACTGCATTGAGGACGAAGAAAACTTCATCAATGTGCAGTTGCGCCTCGACGGTAAGCGTCTTTCGCATAAGTTCTCGCTGGCTGAAGCCGGCGCAGGCAATGCCGACCAAAGGCTCTCGCTTGTTCCTGAAGGAAAGATGATGCTGACAGCCGCAATGGTTGACGCAGCCGCACGTGAAGTGACCGACATCACCGTGCGCCTTACTGTCAACAACCGCAATGGCAGCAAGTTTGCGGTGAAGAGTCTTGAACTTAATGTGCCCGACCTCGCCGTTCCGCTTATCTTCGACAATGCAGACGCCGTCTATTCTACAAAAGGACTCATCCAGATAAAGATGCTGGCGAAGGGCGATTGCTCGCTGCGTAAGGTGAAAAAGGGCGACTTCGCATTCGTTAACGGCACGCTCACGGTCGTAAACCCCAACACCGGAGCTATCGAACCTATCAAGGTCGCGTTGCAGTATTCTACAAATTGGGAGTAGACTGGTTTTCGGGTTCTAAACCTTAGTCTGAAAATGTTTCAGATTTAGTCTTAATAAAGTTTAGACCAAGAGATTTGAAAAATGAAAGAATTAAACAAAAATAATTAATAATTATTTAAACTGAACTATTATGAAACAGAGAATTTTTAATGTATTACTGGCTATAGCCCTTGTGTTCTGCGGCACATCAGTAGCTTTTGCTCAGTCGAAAGCGTTGGCAAAGGATGTAAAGAAGACCTGCAAAGAGTGGAAGAAGGCAGGTTGGTCATTGTATGCCACAGCTTCTACAATGGAGTACGCATTGACAAAGTATCGCACATACGTTGAGGCTGACCCCGACAACCACCTTGTGATCACAGGTCTTGCTGTAGGTAAGAACCCGAAGATAGGTCGCGATAACGCCATGATGAACGGCATCACAAGCTATGCAAGCCGTGCAAAGGCTCAGGTCGTAGGTAAGATGAAGAGTGTCATGTCGTCTGATGCAAGCGAACAGTCGGGTATGGAGATTGACAAGTTCGGTGCTGCTTACGAGTCAGGTGTCAACACAAAGATTTCTGGTCTTGTAAAGGTACACTTCATGCTCGTTCGCGAGAAGGGCGGCGTTAAGGAGTTCCAGGTTTACATGACTCTCGACGAGACTGCTGCTAAGAAGGCTCGCGAGGAGGCTGCAAGAGAAGCAAAGAAGAAAGCAGCCCTCGACGACCTCTCAAATCAGGTTGAGGAGTTCATCGGTGAGCCGGTACCGGCAGACGAGTAATTTCTTAGAGATGTTTTATCCAATCCGGGGAAGGGTAGACTCGTCTGCTCTTCTTCGGATTTTTTAGATAATGATAAACTAAACCCGTACAAATGAAAAGATTGATATTATTTGCTTTAGGTGCAACGTGTTGTATGGGGACTCAGGCACAAGTTGTAGACGACGATTTCGACAACTTCATAAAGACTGAGGTGCAGTCGTTCGACAAGTTCATTGACGATGCCAACAAGCAGTTCATCAGTTTCCTGCGCAATCCTTGGAAGGAGTTTGAGGCAAAAAAGCCGGTGGAGAAGCGCACCAAACCGGAGCCGGTGAAGCCGGTCGTATACGACGAGAAGAAGGACCCAGTGGCGCCACCTGTGGAACTTGATATCGAGGACATCCTCGGACAGTCTACCGGCGAGAGCAAGCAGCGACCGCAGGGCAAGATTAATGACGGCGAGAAGGTTGGCTTTGAAAAGCCGCAGCCTAAGCCTACGACTCCGACAGCTAAGCCTGCAACTCCAGCTACCAAGCCCGCGACTCCGACAGCTAAGCCTGCAAGTCCTACTGCCAAGCCTACGACTCCTGCAGCCAAGCCAGCAACCCCGACAACTCCGACAACTCCGCCAGCAGTGGTACCGGTGCCGACCGCTAAGCCTTCTGCACCTATGAGCGCACTCTATAAAGAGTCGTCAGAGAAGCAGATGATTAACTACTGCGGACAGAGAATTTACGTAGACAAGTCGCTGAAGGGAGTATGCTCTATAGGCAATATGCGCGAGAAGGCTGTTGCCGATGCTTACGAGGCGATGTGCAAGGCCGACTACAAGCCGTTGCTTGCCGACTGTCGTCAGCTGAAGAAAGACCTCAAGCTCAACGATTGGGGTGTGTTCCTCTTTGTTCGCGACGTGTCTAATGCCCTTTGTGTCGATGCAAATGCGTCTGTTGTAATGCAGCAGTTCCTACTTAACGAACTCGGATATAAGTCGAAGATGGCGCGCCGTGCCGACCGCGACCAGATGCTTCTCTTCGTAGCGACCGACTGTAAGATGTATGGTCGTCCTTATTTCACTAAGGACGGACTCAACTATTACAACCTTACAAGCGACGAGACTTGCCAGTTCTATATGTGTCAGGAGGATTCGCCGAAGGCAAAGAGCAGTATCGACATGCAGATAACTAACGCTCCGCTGCTCAATTCTGGAATGGTCAACTCCGTACACAAGAATGGTGCGGGCACAGTGGCGGTATCTGTCGACGTTCCCAAGTCGCTGATGCTGTTCTACAAGAGCATGCCGCAGTGCGACTATAGCGTGTATGTTAATGCGAAGGTGAACCCGGCTGTTGCCGACAGATTGCTCTCGTCGCTTGCTCCTATCGTTGAGGGCAAGAGCGAGACCGAAGCTGCCAACCTGCTCATCAACTTCGTGCAGACCGGCTTCAAGTACGCCACCGATCAAGAACAGTTCGGCTATGAGAAACCGTTCTTCGTAGAGGAACTATTCTACTATCCCTACTGCGACTGCGAGGATCGTTCGGTGCTCTATTCATATCTGGTGCGCAACCTGCTGAAACTCGATGTCGTGTTGCTCGATTATCCTAACCATATCGCCACAGCGGTATGCTTCAACGAGAATGTGTCGGGCGATTTCGTCACCGTAGAGGGAAAGAAATACATAGTTTGCGACCCTACTTACATCGGTGCATCCATAGGAAAGGCAATGCCGCAGTTCAAGCGTGTGGCTGCCAAGGTCTTGAAATACTAAGACTTTAAAAAATGCAAAAACGGCATATCCTTGTTTTTTGGATATGCCGTTTTTGCGTGTTTTGTTTACTCAACGATTTCTGCTTCTATCCAGCTGTCGAGCAATGCCTTTGCGTCGTTTTCCGCCGTAGCGTCGTCGACGTCGTATTCCTCGCAGAGCAGATGTTTCAGCGTCTCAGCGTCGAACTCCTTGTCCTTAACGCTTTCCCAGAGGAAAGCTGAACTCTCGTTCATGCTGATAATCTTTGTGAAGTCGATGTTCTCTTTGCCTTCTGCAACGATAATGCTCTCGCCGCAAATGTCCTTCAGGACGAAACCTTTCTTTATCTTCATATTTCTTGGTGTTATTAAGCTGAGCCAGACCTTTTTAGGCCTTTCTAAGCCTTTTTAGGCCTTTCTAAGCCTTAGCTAATTCTTTTTACTCTTTTACCTTTTTACTCTTTTACTTTCTACCTTTCCAACCTGTTTACTTTTCTATATATGTACAGCAGGTAGCGGCGTATGGGTAGCAGTCGGGTCCAGATAGCCGAATAGATGCGCCATTTGCGTCCTGAGGTATAGTCGGGCGTGCTGCGTCCTTTGCGGTAGAACGCCAGAGCGATGCCGCGTATGTCTGCCAGCGTACACTCCTCGGTGCCGAGATTGCCGTCGCCGCGCAGCGTCACCTTGTCGCCGTCGATATTCACGATGCGGTGCAGCACGTACGTCTTCGGACTTATCTCTGCCAGCACAGCGTCGCCGCAACGCACGGTGGTGTGTTTGCCAAGTATCGCTTTGTCGCGTCCGTCTTCGAGGAACGGGCGCATGCTGAAGCCTTTCAGTTTGAAGGTGACGGTGTGCCCTTGGTTTATCATCTCCACGAAGTACGGTATCAGTTGTGCATTGTTGTACTGTCTTATTTCTTTTTCCATCTTGAGATAGGGTGTGAGATGTTGAGGTGGTGAGGTGTTGAGATGTTGTGGTTGTGTGGTGGTGAGGTGTTGAGAGATGTTGAGGTGTTGAGGTGTTGAGAGATGTTGAGGTGGTGAGGTGGTGAGGTGTTGAGGTGTTGTGGTGGTGAGATGTTGATGTGTTGAGATGTGTTGTGATTTTACTGATGGGGTGCTGTCAGCGTCTTGAAGCTCACCTCTGCTGCCTCCTTGTTGGGCAGACAGTGCAGCGCATAGATGTACTGTGCAGCCTCGATGAGTCGTATCACGGCGTTGTATGTGTTGCGGAACACCACTTTGTCCCACTTCATCGTAGAGCAGGCAGGCAGAATGTATGTGAACGCCTTTGTAGGTGCTAAACGCTCCACGCGGTTCTCCTTCGCGCGCACTATCTGCGTTAAGGCTCCGATCGGTGCCTTAATGTTGCGGTAGCACGGCGTCTTGCCGCTCCACGGACTGCCGTAGATGTACGCCTTGCCGTCGATGACGCGCACCACGGGGTTGTCGTCGTTCAGCAGGCGGGTTCCTTCGATGTGTTTCAGCCAAAGTGAGGCGTGCGTGCTTTTGCCTGTGCCGCTTTTGCCTAGAAACAGATAGCCTTTTCCGGCATGCAGGACAACGGAAGCATGCACCATCAGGGTGCCTTGCGCGGCTGTGGCAAAGGTGTAAATCATCATCAGGAAGTTGTTCACAACGAATGAGGCATGGGGCAGTAGCGCCTCGGGGATGTAAAGCCTGTTGCAGCGGAAGTGTCGGCTGCATTCGGCATAGGCCACCGTATCAGGATGGCTTAGCGGGGCGATCCCCAGCTGGTAGTCACCGTTACTTAGCCGGCGGATGGTACAGCGCATCCCTTCCCAGTCGAAGAAAACAGGTTGGGCAAAGGTGTCTTGGGCTTCGTGAACTTCGGTGTCACACGGACATATGTCTACCTCGATGGCTTCGGCGGCTTGCTGCTCTTCGCAGGTCGGCAGACGAAACGGAGCAAACGATGGTAACAGAACGAACGGTTCCAGCGGTGAGTGTCCGGTAACGCGGAGCAGGTGAGGCCCAATGCGGTAAAACAGGTTTGTCTGTTTCATAAACTCTTGGTTTGTTGAGGTCAAAGATAGTTAGAAAAGCTGAAATATGTGTGCCGCTAGTGAGTTTTCCGGCTCATCCTGTACAAATTAGGTAGATAAATCACTACCTTTGCAGGCTCGAATGAAAAAGACATTGACATTATGATATCTGTAGAAGGACTGAAAGTGGAATTCAATGCCACGCCCCTGTTCGAAGACGTGTCCTACGTCATCAACAAAAAAGACCGCATAGCCCTGGTGGGCAAGAACGGGGCGGGAAAGTCGACTATGCTTAAAATCCTGGCCGGATTGCAACATCCCACGGCAGGCACGGTGGCCATACCACGTGAGTGTACCATCGGTTATTTGCCTCAGGTGATGGTGCTGAGCGATGAACGCACCGTGATGCAGGAAGCTGAACTGGCTTTTGCACACATTTTTGAAATGCAGGCCGATATAGAGCGCATGAACCGCGAACTGGCCGAGCGTACCGACTACGAGAGCGAAGATTACCAGAAACTGATAGACCGCTTTACCCACGAAAATGACCGTTTCCTGATGATGGGCGGAACCAACTATCAGGCTGAAATAGAACGTACACTTCAGGGATTGGGTTTCAGCCGTGCAGACTTCAACCGACCTACCAGCGAATTTTCGGGTGGATGGCGTATGCGTATTGAGTTGGCCAAGCTTCTGTTGCAACGCCCCGATGTATTGTTGCTGGACGAGCCGACCAATCACTTGGACATAGAGTCTATTCAGTGGTTGGAGAACTTCCTGGCTACCCGTGCCAATGCCGTTGTGCTGGTGAGTCACGACCGTGCCTTCCTGAACAATGTCACTACCCGTACCATTGAAATATCCTGCGGACGTATCTACGACTACAAAGTGAAGTACGACGAGTTTGTCGTGCTGCGCAAGGAACGTCGTGAACAGCAGCTCCGTGCCTACGAGAACCAACAGAAGCAGATAGAGGATACCGAAGCCTTCATCGAGCGCTTTCGCTACAAGGCTACTAAGGCTGTACAGGTGCAGAGCCGCA
>ERZ779669.405-NODE-405-length-26561-cov-7.265600_pt1 | contig 26561 bp, 30 predicted proteins | sample MGYA00511372_ERZ779669 | MGnify/ENA primary metagenome ERZ779669 (study PRJEB29588, sample SAMEA1967891) | human gut metagenome | biome: human gut; feature: human-associated habitat; material: faeces | place: Denmark | collected 2008/2010 ... | reverse complement strand
CAAAACGATGATTATATAACGAAAAAGAGGATGCATCATTTTGACACATCCTCTTCCTTATGGATGTCTATTGTTTAATTACTTAACCTCTTCTAATGTAATATGCACTGATAATCAGTTATTTATGAAAGTCATGGTACAAATATGGTAATCTTATTTCATAAATATCCATAAAAATGAAAATCGGGCTAAAAATGATGTAATAGATTAAATATCAAATATTTAATCAAAAAGAAGCAATTATTTTATTTAGTTTTTTTTATGTCAGCACATAATTTATACCCGTAAATAACGGCTTCTCTGCTTCAGGCTTTAGTACATTGTGAAGATATAGTATGTCTCGTAAACAACAATAAATATTTAACCTTATTTAACTGTCTAATATTTTTCTTTCATTTGTTTTCACTTGTTCTCCATTCTTTGCAGTTGCTTGGCTCTTCTTATCACAATAAGCTGAATATTAATCTGTTATAAAATTTTGAGTGCTCTAAATCTTTCGTTTTTTATGGAAAAGTATTATATATTTGTGACAGATATAAAAAACGATAAATATGAGTCACAAGCGATATGTAATCTTAGCGTTGTTCATACAGGTAACAACAATCCTGTTGGCATCAGTTGTCTCCATTAAGGTATGTGAGATTTACTGCATAAAGCAACTTGCCCTTCCGTTGGTATTAGTCGGCACGTACGTCTTGTTTAGGGGACTTCAGTATCTATGCATATGGGTGGGTAGCCGTTATTTGGGCAGCGCAGTATCCGAGCGTAAGATAGAGGTGGCGAGAAATCTCCTTGCTCCCGGCTTTTTCCGGAATATGGGAGAAAGCAAGGCCAGTACTGGCGACCTCATGAAAAAGAGAATGGAACTGTTCCATTATGAATACCAGCAGGAGCAGCAGCAGTTCCTTTCACAAAAAGAAAGGGAGGAAAGAAAAAAGCTGGAAGCTGTACTGAAATATACGAAGAGGACCTTTAACCGTTTAGGATTTGACGAAGCTGAAATTTTCCAGATTAGTGAATCTGTACGATATTTTGTCAATAACCGCCAGGCTCTTTCCAACAGTAAGGTTCGTATAAAAAAGCGTCTTTCAGTAACCCAGATTGCCCTGAAGAATTTTGCATGGAACATCGCCTTTCAGTATAATATAAACAGCGACGCCACCACTACATTTGTGATGGAGACTTTCAGCGAGTGGTTTGTCAATACCGCCTTTGATACTGTCAGGAAAAATTTGCGTACTACAACCGGCAGACACAAGATTGAAATTGACGAGCACATTGCCTGAATAGTTTGTGCGGAAAATCCTCTTTTACCCGTTTCCCTCTTTTCCTACCTTTGCTGGCATAAGAGTTGGCAATACCCCTTTTCTGTGCTGCCGAATCCGGACTAAAGCATACTGAACCGATACCGTAGTAACGGTTGAAGTCAATTGCTGTTCTGACACATTCAGCCAGTTGTTCACTCAAATGTCCAGCTTTTAATAACCCTCTATTCATCAGTAGATTAAAAGATATACATTCTTTTATTCCTTTTCAGCAAATTTGGCAATTCGTAAACGCATATATATACCCTCCATATACCTTAAAATCGATTTTAATATATAAATTTGTTAAATAGACAAATTTTAAAACTGTTTTTTATGGAACAAGTGAAGAAACCTGCCAAGGTCCGGGACACTTCGGGCATCTTTTGCGTGAAAGAAAGTGACGGAAGCATGTATTCAAACTTGGACGCTGTCCGGTATGCCTCAATGGCTAAAGGATGCGTTAATTAAAAAAACAGCCATGCCTGCCTTTTTGCCCAGATTGATCAATTTCAATGTTTCTCCAGTCTTCAAGAGAGCTGGAGCGGCATCAATTATAATTTATTTCAAACCATTAAATTTTTGTTTTATGAAACGACCAATCAATGGCCCTCTCTCTTTTTGGGAGAAACCAACACCGGCGTCATGTAGTTTCAGCAGCGGATGTTGCTGAAGAGTTTTTCAATTTGCTGTCTGCTGCAAGAGAAGACTACCAGTATGAAGTAGTTGTATCCGGCAAGCAGTATAACCGCTATGTGGATGATTTTGTGAACAGTCACAGGTTTGTCGCCTGCAGGAAAACTGTTTGCAGGAACTGTCACGAAATGAACATCCATATTGTCAGGGTAATCCTTACAGATTACGCCGCCCAGGCAAGGCAGGTATTCGACTCAGGTCAGCTTACAGAAGAAAAAGCCCTGTTGCTGAAAAAAATGTATGACTCTTGTGAGCCTGTTTCTCTGCCGGAAGATCTGCCCGGCAAGCAGGCCAGAAATCCGGAACCTCTTTCTTTTTGCTGTACGTTCTCAAAAGAACAGCTGACCGCCATAGCGGAATGTGCGGAAACCTACGGCCTGTTCTTTCATTCACCGGTCACCTGTGAGGATATGGAATCCCTGTTTTCCTGCAAAGAAGGATTCTGTCTGCGGGTAAACAACATCAGGAATATCGCCATACTCTTCGACACTCTTCTTGAGAACAGGCTGATCAGCAAAAACTGGCAGCATGTTCTATCGGCCAGACATCTCCTGCTATCCAAAAACGGGAAAAGATATGTTTCTTCGTCCAGCATTTCATCAGGCTTGTCAGCCGAAAGAAAGAACATGACATCCTCTGCCTGTGCGATACAGAAGATGATATCCCGAATCATGAAATGACAATAAGTGCAAAGAATGCTAACAACTGAAAGGTAAAAGCATGATACCTGCCATGATACTTGCCAGGTATCATGCTCCTTTTTATCCGTTATTACAGCACTTAATCTACCTTTATCCTCCGAAAGCGCGCTGCAATACGGAGGTATCCTCCATTGTCAAATCATTAAATACAATTCTTATGCAGAAAAGAAATACATTCATCGAACGGTTCGCAGAAAGACTGAGTGAGGTGGAGAAAGTTATCCAGAAGCTTGGATCCGTAGATTCTATACTCGACCGGATGAGCCAGATAGAAGAACAACTCTATACCACGAAGGCTGTGTTTTCGTTCAAGGAAGCGTGCACCTATATTGGTGTATCTGACAGTATGCTCTACAAGCTGACAGCTCACAATGAGATACCCCACTACAAGCCACGCGGTAAAATGATTTACTTCTCCAAGAAGGATCTTGACGAATGGCTACAGCAGAATCATGAACCCACTGGCGGTTTGGCCATACGGATTAATTCGCAAGTAACCGCAGCAAAAGAAACAAATAACAGCAAGGAAAATGGAAGACGAAAGAAGAAATAACTGCAGCACCGGCGAAGAACTTGAAACTCAACGCCTGAAGGAGATACTCTGTGCTTCGCAGATAAAGGTGACAGACACGTATGAAACTCCTCCACAAATCATCTGGATAGACAATTCTACGATAGCCACACTTGGTAATTTCAGCGCATCAACCGGTAAGGCAAAGTCAAAGAAGACCTTCAACGTATCGGCTATCGTGGCTGCTTCGCTGGCCGGGCGCCAGGTATTGAACTACCGTGCCAGCCTTCCAGAAGGTAAGCGCAGGATTCTGTATGTGGACACGGAACAAAGCCGGTACCACTGTCATAATGTGCTGGCCAGAATTCTGAAACTGGCCGGTTTGCCAACAACGGCCGACAATGAGAATCTGGATTTCATCTGCCTGAGGGAATACTCTCCGTCCGTGCGCATCAGCGTGATAGACTTTGCGCTCCAGCAGAACCGGGGTTACGGACTCGTCATCATCGACGGAATCAGAGATCTGATGCTGGACATTAACAGTACCAGCGAATCCGTTGAAGTAATAAACAAGATGATGGAATGGTCATCTAAATACGACCTTCACATTCATTGTGTGCTTCATCTGAACAAGGGTGACAACAATGTTCGCGGACATATCGGAACGGAAATGAGCAACAAGGCAGAAACTGTATTGGTAATCAGCAAAAATGTCGAGAATCCTTCAATAAGTGAAGTTCACGCCCTGCATATAAGGGAAAAAGAGTTTACGCCTTTTGCCTTCACCGTGGACGAGAGCGGTTTGCCAGTACTTGCAGACTGCACTCCTTCGGAGGAAAACCAGAAACCCAAGGCGCGGACGAACTTCATGGAGTTCACGACGGAACAGCACCGTCAGGCACTGGAACAGGCATTTGCAGACAAGCCGATCAAGGGATTTGAAAACATGCTGCAGGCCCTGATGTCTTCTTACGAGAAAATCGGTTTCAAGCGTGGGCGTAATGTGATGGTGAAGCTGCTCCAATATCTTATTGAAGAGAAAAAGCTGATCTACAAGCGTGACAAGCTGTTCTATTACGATATGTCGCAGGCCGAAGCAAGTCTTTTTGACGAGGAATGACGGCGCGCGCGGGCCTATATATATAAGTTTAATTTAGTATCTATATATAAGGGGCATAAACTAAACTAAACCGCATTTTTGCAATCAAATGAAAGGAAATGAATATGACCATAGCAGAAGCGAAACAAGTGCGTATTGTTGACTATCTGTCATCACTCGGTTATCGTGCACAATATGTAAAATCAGGGCAGTACTGGTATCTGTCTCCCATCAGACCGGAACGCACTCCGTCATTCAAGGTGAATGACCGGATCAATGAATGGTATGACTTTGGAGCGGCGACAGGCGGCGACCTGATAGAACTCGGCAAATATCTGTACGGAACCTCCAGTGTAAGTGAAGTTCTGGCTTCCATCGGCCGTCAGACCGGCAGGATGGCTGAAAAACGGATATGGGTAGCACCTCCGGCTCTTCCGGTAGAGTCGGAGATGAAGGATGTAAAAATAATCGGGCTGCAGCATTATGCCCTGCTTTCCTATCTACGCACCCGGAAGATAGATGCAGACATAGCCAGGCGTTATTGCCATGAAATCCATTATGAACTGAACGGGCGCAACTATTTCGGACTTGCATTCGCTAACCGTGCAGGAGGATTTGAAATAAGGAATGCCTACTATAAAGGATGCATAAACAGGAAGGACATATCCCTGATAACGGTTTCTCCCGACCGCCGTACCAAAGAAATTTGTCTGTTTGAAGGATTCATGGATTTTCTGTCATACATGACACTGAAGGAAACCCGCGATGAGACAGTCTGTATAGGAAACGCATGTGACTGTCTTGTACTGAACTCTGTAAATAACCTGAGAAAGGCTATGCCGGAAGTGGAACCATACGAATACATATACTGTTATCTGGACAATGATGTGGCAGGACAGAAAACGGCAGAAACAATTGCCGGATTGTGTCCTGGCCGTAGTACTGATAAATCAGGTAGTTACAGGGAATACAAGGACCTTAACGATTATCTGCGCGGCAAGCTGCGCTGATGCATAGAAAATCGACAAAAGGGAAACAGATAAGTGAAGCTCTCCATCACGGAGGGCTTTTTTTTATGTGCGCAGCCTGCATTACAAAGACTAAAATCATATTTATAGTATGATTTTAGAGTATGATTTTTCGTTTTCTGATAAAACTTATTAATAAAACAGACATTTACAAACCAATAATTTCCAAATTTCAAAAAAGTGACTTTCCTTTGCAAATCATATTCTAATTATATTTTAATATCATACTATAAAATATGAAATCATACTTTATTTTCGCTGTTGTCCTGACTGTTGCCTACATTCTTTACTATGTGGTTGTCATCGCGCAGGAACTGTATGGCAAGAAAAAGGACGGAAAGCCGGAGGAAGAGGTATTTGACATTGATTCCGGTGAAGAAGAAGAGGAAAGCATCACCGTAACGGAAAGTGACACGGGTTTCAACGTAGGCGGTGAACGGTATGAGACGGAACACGGCGGTTCCGTAGAAGATGAAGCTGCTCCAGACCCCAGCCCTCCGGAAGAGACACCGGCCATGAAACTGGAACGCCTTAAAGCCAAAGCGGAGGAGCGCATGGAAGAAACCGAGCCTTATCTGTCGGACGCCTATTCGGCAGAAGACATGTACAAGGCCATGGTATCCGGCGGCCGTCTGGAGAACCGGCCAGCTATGGTCTGGAATCCACTGAAAGACAAACTGTAACACAATACAATGCAACAAACGAGAAAACTACTATGTACTTTATTCCTGACGATGCCCTATTACGCCTTTGCCAAATGCGGAAGCGTGAACTACAGTTGGGGTGCCGACTCACTGGCCACGATGCACGACTATGTGGTGACGATGATGCTGTATGTACTGTATGTATGCTACGCTCTCGCCTCAGTCCTTGCAATCGTGTCCGCGCTCCAGATCTACATTAAGATGAATACCGGAGAGGACGGAATCACCAAGTCCATCACTTCGCTGGTTGGAGCGTGTCTTTTCATCATCGGCGCATCGGTTGTATTCCCGGCATTCTTCGGTTACCGGATCTGAACGGATTATTCAGGAAACTGAACTGTAACACAAACACAAGTATTCACTAAAAGCTAAACGAGTATGTTCAAGAGAGTAAACGGATTTTTCAAGAGAGTGGCATCGGCTGTCGTAATGAAAGTGCAGATGCTGATAATCGTGCTGGCATGTAGCGTATGTCCGATGATGGCACAGAATACTGCCGGTGACTACACGGCAGGAACCAATGCCCTGTCCACCGTGGCAGAAGAAATTGCAAAATATGTACCTATCATGGTAAAACTGTGCTATGCCATAGCCGGTGTGGTTGCCATTGTTGGCGCCATCAGCGTCTATATAGCCATGAATAATGAAGAGCAGGACGTAAAGAAGAAGATAATGATGGTGGTAGGTGCCTGTATCTTCCTGATTGCGGCAGCCCAGGCTCTTCCTCTGTTTTTCGGAATCACTGCCTAAAACGGAAAGAGACATGAAAAGTGAAGAGACACGCTATCCCGACTATCCGGTGTTCAAGGGGCTTCAGAGGCCTCTTGAACTCATGGGCATACAGGGACGCTACATCTACTGGGCAGCCGGGGCGGCCGGCGGGGCCATTGCAGGCTTCATTGTCGCCTACTGCCTGTTCGGCTTCATAGCCGGCCTTATCATGCTCTCGGCCGTGCTTGCGGCAGGAATTTCACTGATTATCATCAAGCAGCGACACGGCCTGCACTCCAAGCGTATTGACCGCGGAGTGTTCGTGTATGCCTGTTCGAAGAAAAAGTAGGAAACAAAAATGCAAACCATCATGGATCATGTGTGGCCATATTGATTGAATGTTGAACACGGGTGGGTTCGCCTTTTTGCAGGCGTACCTGCCCTTATTTGATTGCAACTGTAGAGATATGACATTATATATAATATTAATATTCGCCGCCTTGTGTGCCGGTATGGCCATATCGGTCTATGCTTTCGGTACCGGCGGTAAGCGCAAACGCATATTCCAGGACATCTACTTCACCGTGGAGGAAGTAAACGGCGTGGGTGTGGTATATACCAAGACAGGCGAATACTCCGCTATCCTGAAAATGGAGAATCCGGTAGAGAAGTATTCGGCCAACACAGACGGATACTATGAATATACGCACCTCTTTTCAGCCCTTGCCCAGACTTTGGGTGAAGGATATGCGATTCACAAGCAGGATATTTTTGTACGAAAGCAGTTTGAGCCGGACAGCAATGGGCACAAGGAGTTTCTTTCCGAATCCTATTTCAGATATTTCAAAGGCAGAAACTATACGGACAGCACATGCTATCTGACCATCACACAGGAATCAAAGAAAAGCAGGCTTTTCTCCTATGACAACAAGAAATGGCGGGATTTCCTTGTAAAGATACGCAAGGTGCATGACCAGCTTCACGATGCAGGGATACAGGCCTCATTCCTGAACAAGGCAGAAGCGAACCGCTATGTGGACCGCTTCTTCTCGATGGATTTCAAGAACAGAACGATATCCATGTCGAACATCAAGGCGGACGACGAGACGCTGGCTATGGGCGACAAACGCTGCAAGGTGTACAGTCTGGTGGACGTGGACTGTGTGAACCTGCCTTCGCTTATACGTCCCTACATGAAAATGGAGGTGAATAACAGCGAAATGCCGGTTGACCTGCTGTCTGCGATAGACAGCATACCGGAAGCCGAAACGGTAGTTTACAACCAGATAATCTTCATGCCCAACCAGAAACGTGAGCTTGCAATGCTTGACAAGAAAAAGAACCGACATGCGAGCATCCCGAATCCCGGCAACCAGATGGCCGTAGAGGACATCAAGAAGGTACAGGAAGTGATAGCGAGGGAAAGCAGACAGCTGGTGTATGTACACTACAACCTTATCGTTTCCGTGACAGCTGATACGGACATACAGAAATGCACGAATCATCTGGAAAACTGCTTTTCGCGTCTGGGCATACATATCAGCAAAAGAGCCTACAACCAGCTGGAACTGTTTGTAAGTTCCTTTCCGGGAAACTGCTACAATCTGAGCGAGGATTACGACCGTTTTCTTACACTCAGTGACGCCGCAGTATGCCTTATGTACAAGGAACACATCCAGCACAGCGAGGACAGTCCGCTGAAAATCTACTACACAGACCGCCAGGGCGTACCCGTGGCCATTGACATCACGGGAAAAGAGGGAAAGAACAAGCTGACGGATAATTCAAACTTCTTCTGTCTCGGCCCGTCGGGAAGCGGTAAAAGCTTCCATATCAACAGTGTGGTGCGACAGCTGCACGAGCAGGGCACGGATGTGGTTATGGTGGACACGGGTAACTCCTATGAGGGACTTTGTGAATACCTCGGAGGGAAATACATCAGCTATACGGAAGAAAAGCCTATAACGATGAACCCGTTCAACATCACGCAGGCCGAACTGAACATCGAGAAGATAGACTTTCTGAAGAACCTGATACTGCTGATATGGAAGGGCTCTGACGCACAGGTATCGGAACTGGAGTTCCGCATCGTGGAACAGATGGTGACGGATTACTATGACGCCTATTTCCACGGATTTGAAGGGTATGACCCTGTACAGAGGGAAACTCTCAGAAAGACACTGACCGCATACGAAAAGCGCCGTAACTCCGGTAATACGGAGGACCAGTCCGAGCTTGAAAGAAAGGTGGAAGAACGGATTTCCCGGCTGGAGGAGCGGCGAAAGGCATTGAAGGTGCCGTCACTCTCGTTCAATACATTCTATGAATATTCGTGTGAGCGGCTGGAACTGATCTGTCTGGAGAACAACATATCGGGAATAGACTACGACAGATACATCTACATGATACAACCCTTCTACAAGGGGGGCACTTACGACAAGATACTGAACGAAAATGTGGACACCACACTGTTTTCGGAAACTTTCATCGTATTTGAGGTGGATGCAATCAAGGAAAACAAGAAACTGTTTCCCATCGTGACACTGATCATCATGGACGTCTTCCTTCAGAAGATGCGTATCAAGAAGAACCGCAAGGTACTCGTCATCGAGGAAGCATGGAAGGCCATAGCCAGTCCGCTGATGGCTGAGTACATCAAGTTCATGTACAAGACAGCGAGAAAATTCTGGGCAAGCGTAGGTGTGGTGACCCAGGAAATACAGGACATTATCGGCAGCGAAATCGTAAAGGAGGCCATCATCAACAACTCTGATGTTGTGATGCTTCTGGACCAAAGCAAATTCCGTGAGCGGTTTGACAGCATCCAGACCATCCTCGGCCTGACGGATGTGGACTGCAAAAAGATATTTACGATCAACCGTCTTGAGAACAAGGACGGGCGAAGCTACTTCAGGGAGGTCTTCATCCGCCGTGGAACGACAAGCGGCGTGTACGGTGTGGAGGAACCGCATGAATGCTACATGACCTACACCACTGAACGAGCAGAAAAGGAAGCCCTGAAACTCTACAAGAAGGAGCTGCGCTGCAACCATCAGGAAGCCATCGAAGCCTATTGCCGCGACTGGGATGCCAGCGGCATCAGCAAATCACTTCCTTTTGCAAAGAAAGTGAATGAAACGGGAAAAGTATTGAATCTCAAACCTTCTAAACAGCAATAAGATAATGGAAAAAATTAACATCAGCAAAAGCGTCAAGTCGATAGACTTCGGAAAACAGTACGGGGTACGTGTACAAAGGATTTTTGAGGCGAACTGTATAATTTCTATCAGGGACCTCTGCCTGCAAGCCAGACATGAACTTTGCAAAATAAGGTATCTGAATAAAAAGAGTATATCGATAATAGAAGCCACACTGGAGAAATACGGTCTGCGTATTGATATGACGGACAAGGAGCTGGACGAATACGCCGGAATCGTTTCGCAGGAGACGCCAATGTCCTCATGCAGCAGCGAACAGAATAAAGCTGAAAGCGAAAAATGGGAAGCAAGAAGGTATGAATTGGCAAAAGAATTTTTCATCAGGAATAACATGGATGCCTATAGAGCCGTGACAGAAGCGGACAACCTTATCAGATTCCTAAGAAAGATACCAGGCAATTCCTGACAATACATAACAAATCCTAATTGAATTCCTTTTATCAGAGGAAAAAACCTGCTGGCCGTAAAAGACCTTCTCACTGAAAAAGGTCTGCATACCGGCATGAGCCAAGAGGAAATCAACGTGTATGATACCATTTATTGGAGTAACCTATAGCAAAAGCAATCATAAATGAAACACCTGTCACTCATCATAACAATAATGCTGCTGGCTGTCACCCGACCCGTACACGCCCAGTATTACAGCGTGAACTACGATGCACGTACCGTAGCTGCCATGGCCGCATTCGGTACGGAAGCCGTAGCGGAGGGCTATTACTGTGAACAGGTGGACAATATTCTGAAACACTACAACGCCGCGGAAGTGGCCGCTGCCGGAATATTTGCGTCGAAATTTCTTCAGCACAAGGCTTTCACGGATCTGGGAATCTGGTGCAGCAGTACGGAAAACTACTATTACCGCCGTATCTACCGTATGGTGGCAGAAAAAATCATGCCCAAGATTGTGGTAGTAGCCAAACAGATGCTCCATTCGCCGCAAACGGCCATCTACTGGGGCAGCTATCTGATGAAGGTATGCGATGACACGAAAAACCTGTGTATGCAGTTTGAGAGCATCGTGACCAACAGTTCACTGACCTTTTCGGACATCACTTTCCTTAAAATCAGCGAGGAAATAGCTCCGCTTCTGAGACTGTCGGAAATTGGTAACATTGACTGGCAGCGAATGCTGGACGATCTGGCCAGTGTTCCGGGTAACTTCACCAAGGAAAACCTGCGTCAGGATATAGACAACCTGTACAATCTGGGAGTGGGACTTGCCACCGCCGGTACAGCCAATCTGGGAGAAGCCCTGCTGCAGGAAAGTGCGTTTCACAACCTGATGAACGGAAAGGTGGAGGAAATCTTCAACCTGTACGACCATTACGGCGGACTGATGGAACGCGCCGAACAGGATGCCGGCGGACTGCTGGTTGATATGGTGGGCGGTCCGGACAACGTGGCCGGTCTCTTTGACATCAGCAACTATAACCTTACCCAGTGGATATCAGACTATCTGGATGAAACGGCCGGTACCTATTATACCCAGCGATGGTATATAGCCCGCCGCGACCAGGGAAGCACCGTACTGTGTGACTACTATCCTCCCACAGACGACAACAGCATTCTAAACGGCGGTGAGTGGACACGCTTTTCCACCACGGATGCCGGATTCTACCCGGACGCATCGCAGAGAGAACAGGCACTGGCCAACTCGGAACGATATGCGGGATGGTCGAGAGACCGAGTGGAACAGCTCAACAGGCAGAATGACGGATACAGCTACAGTATAAACTACTGGATGAAGAGCTACATTATCAGTCGTGGCGGCAAACAGACCAAGAAAGCCTATGCCTATGAGATACATGTAAAGAAAAGCTGGAACCACGAGGAAATTGTATATGAAGAGGTATTCGACTCCTACTCGATGGACCTGAATACCTTCAAGGCACAACTGAACGCACGGCTGTCGGAGTTCAACGAAAACGAGGACGGCTATACCTATTATATAGCATCTGACAGTAGGAACTACTACCAGGCCACGGATGAAGTGAAGCTGCAGGGATGCGAAAGCGTGACCATCAGCGTAACCTGCTCGGACGGAGTAACACTAGGACAAGGCAGTACACAGTACAAATGCCGCAAGTGCGGAAAATCGCCGAACGCCCATACCAAGGAATGCTCGATGCAGACCACGGTGACGGACGACGAGCTGGATCTATCGGAACTGGACGGCATGATTCAGGAAGCGCAAAACAGGAAAGCATCGCTGGAAGCGCAGATAAAGGCACTGGAGGACGAGAATGCCATACTGCTGAAAAAAATTTCGGAAGCCAGTGTGGAAGAAGCTGCCGTGCTCCGCCAGCAATACAATGCGAACAAGACGCAGATAGACAAGCTGAAGGCGGAACTTTCCGAATGGGAACGGAAACTGACGGAATACGAACAAGCCAAGGCCGATGCCGCAGAGGACAATTCGGTAGCTACGGATGACTATTACCGCATCCCGGCCATCATGCAGGACTGCAAGACCACCTACGGACTCAGCTGGGAGGACAGCGGCTCATGGAATGGCTATACATTTGTCCGTAAGGCCACCATGCCCAACATTGACGGGGTAATCACATTCCGGGCAACGGTATCCATAGCCAGAAAGCCGAAATATTTTCTCGGCATCAAGATACACCGCGCCATCGTACAGATAAGCTGGGAACTGACATCGGAGTACACGGATACCCATGTAGCCGAAGTAATCACTCTGGATCCGGGCATGTCGGATGCAGAAAAGACGAAGCTGGTAAATGACCGCATAGCGGAAATCGCCCGACAGTATCCGTCGTGCAAGATTACGACGGAATACATGAAAACACCTCCGCTGGAAGAGACACCTACCGGAGAAGTATATCATCTGCTCTGGTCGAGTGACCGTCTGGAGATAGCCAGAGAAGTGGATTCGCGCATTACGAAAATATATGCAGACCTTGTATCACTGGAAAAGATGATGCACTACAAACGGAGTATCATTGACGTACTGAAGGACATCGCCCCTACACTCGACTGGGACGAGGGACGCCGCCGGACACTGGTGGAAGAATGCCATGAACGATGGGTAGAGAATGCCAGAAACCTTCCGGAAAGGACAAGCAGAAAGGAGGCAGAGCCATGAAACAATATCTGATTATTGGTCTGTTGCTGATTACCCTTCTGCCGGATGCTGCAAAAGCCCAATGGACTTTTGACATCGTATCGGTAGAAGCCTACATCAACGACCACAAGAAACAACGCAGTCTGTTACTGGCACGCAGCACGCTGGAATACAGCAACAAGCTGCTGCATGAATACAGCCGGGACGAGATAGGCAATTACAAGGAACTGAATATAGATCTGGACCGTTATACCCGGGCTTTTGACGTGATTGACGTGATGTACCAGTCGCTGCGGACGGTGCTGAATGTAAAGAACACCTACAACACGGTGAGCGACCGAATAAGTGACTACAAGGACATGCTGGGAGCCTATAACGAAAAGATACTGCAGCATGGGCGTGTAGATCCGTCGGACCTGCTGATAATCACCATTAACGAAAGAGCCATACGGGATATCGCCCACGACGGGGAACAGCTGTACAAGTCGGTAAGTGACCTTGTGCTATACGCAACGGGAGCCGCCGCCTGCTCGACCGCCGACCTGCTGATGGTACTGGAATCGGTGAACCGCTCGCTGGATGACATCGAGCGTCATCTGAACCAGGCCTACATAGAAACCTGGAGATACATACAGGTAAGAATCGGCTACTGGAAAGCGAAGATATACAGAGAAAGGACCAAACAGGAAATCATAGACGGTGCCTTCGGCCGCTGGCGCGGTGCCGGTCGTCTGGATTATTAACGATAAAAACAAAAAAGACATGAAACAGACATCAAAGACATTAACACTGCTTGCCGTGATAGCCGTTCAGGCTACAATGGCCCATGCACAGTATGCTACCTACAACCATGACTCTCCCAAGCAGAATCAGATTACTGTAATGGAGACCGGTACGGGAGCGCTCACTCCGGAACTCTATTACTGGGCTCTGCACAACAAATACAAGAAAACGGCCGCCACAAAAAACAAGCTGTCGTTCCGTACAATCGCTGGAGCCAACCTTTACGGTCAGGTGGACGATGCGGAAGCAATTGATTCCGCACTGGTAAAGCGTGCGGAAATAGAGGCCCTGAACGTAGCCGACCGACAGATAGACCTTGCATGGCAGGCTGAAGGAGACAAGATAAACGGACAGATGGAACGCTTCAGGCGAAACATCGACCGCATCCTGACTGCCGGCGGTACCACCGACGACCGAGAAAGGTGGGCAGAGTACTATCAAATCTATGAATGTGCCATAAATGCCACACGGGACGCCTACATGCCCAACGCCCAGCGCAAGAAGGAATACCTGCGTATCTATGAGGACGTGTCACGACAGAACGAGATACTTGTATGCTACCTGGCCAAGCGACAGAACGCTTCACTGGCAAGTGAGCTTCTGAATGCGGAAGATGCGGGCCGAACTCCCGAGAAAGGAAGCATAGCCCGGGAAGCGATGAACCGATGGAACGAGTCGCGCTTTGCCGTCCGCGGCTCGCAGGGTACGGACGGCACACAAGGCGGTGACGGAGAAGAAACAGTAAACAGATAAGAGGGAAAGGAGGAACAAATGGCAGACGGAAACATACTTTCTGACTTCGGCATCAACATTCTGGAAGAGGAAATAGATGATGTAATATTCCAGACGAATGAATTTCTAACAGACGCGACCTTCACCGGGTCGCAGGGGCCTTTCTGGTGGATACTGCAGATGTGTATGGCACTGGCAGCCCTGTTTTCACTTGTAATGGCAGCAGGCATAGCCTATAAAATGATGGTAAAACATGAGCCGCTGGACGTGATGAAGCTGTTCCGCCCTCTGGCAGTGTCCATTGTGCTTTGCTGGTGGTATCCACCTGCGGATACGGGTATGGCCAACAGCGGTAACGGCTGGTGTTTTCTGGACTTTCTGTCCTACATACCCAACTGCATAGGCTCGTACACACATGACCTCTATGAAGCGGAGGCCACCCAAATATCAGACAAGTTTGCAGAAGTGCAGGAACTGATATATGTACGCGACACACTCTACACCAGCCTTCAGGCTCAGGCGGATGTGGCCCATACAGGAACCTCGGACCCCGGACTGATAGAGGCAACAATGGAACAGACCGGTGTGGACGAAGTGACAGGAATGGAAAAGGATGCAGCCAAACTGTGGTTTACCTCCCTGACCTCCGGTGTAATCGTGGGAATTGACAAAATCATCATGCTCATTGCCCTGATCGTATTCCGTATAGGCTGGTGGGCGACCATATATTGCCAGCAGATCCTGCTGGGAATGCTGACCATTTTCGGTCCGATACAATGGGCATTCTCTCTCCTGCCGAAATGGGAAGGTGCCTGGGCCAAATGGCTGACCAGATATCTGACCGTACATTTCTACGGAGCGATGCTGTACTTCGTGGGTTTCTACGTTCTGCTGCTGTTTGACATCGTACTGTGTATCCAGGTGGAGAACCTGACAGCAATCACCGCAAGCGAACAGACTATGGCAGCCTACCTGCAGAACTCGTTCTTCTCTGCCGGCTATCTGATGGCAGCAAGCATAGTGGCACTCAAGTGCCTTAACCTGGTACCCGACCTCGCGGCATGGATGATTCCGGAAGGCGACACTGCCTTCTCTACCCGAAACTTCGGAGAAGGGGTTGCCCAGCAGGCCAAGATGACAGCAACCGGAACCGTAGGAGGAATCATGAGATAGTGACACACACAGACATACGACTATGAAGAAAGATGACAAGATAGAAAAATGGCTGGAAGATGACTCTTTCATGGAATACATGCAGAAACGTACCATTGAAATGTTCAACCACATACTGAACAACTATCCGTATGATCCCCAATATGAGGAACTGGATGAATGTTTTGACCGTGACGACCGTTATGTCGTCCCCCTTGTGGACTATCTGGTGTACAGGCTGCACCGTGCCAGACTGAAGAGGAACTCCAAGAAGCGCAGAGAAGGAATCTGGTGGGTTTTCATACAGATTATCCTGCTCGGAGATTGTATCACGAGCTTTCCGGAAGATTTCAAACGGCTTCTGCTGGAACTGAGGACAACCCTCATTCCGATGCTTCATGCAGAATATGTAAGGAAAATGAACAACTAATTCTAACAATTATGGTAATAAAGAACTTAGAGAACAAGATAAAACTGGTAGGTATAATCTGTACCGCTTTCCTCATAGGATGTATCATCATCAGTGTATCGAGCATCTGGACAGCCCGTACCATGGTGACTGACGCACAGAAGAAGGTGTATGTACTTGACGGAAACGTCCCCATACTTGTAAACCGGACCACCATGGACGAGACGCTGGATGTGGAAGCCAGAAGCCATGTGGAAATGTTTCACCACTATTTCTTCACATTGGCACCAGATGACAAGTATATCCGTTACACGATGGAAAAAGCCATGTATCTGGTAGATGAGACCGGACTGGCGCAGTACAACACACTGAAGGAAAAAGGGTTTTATTCCAACATACTGGGAACAAGCGCCGTTTTCTCAATATTCTGTGACAGCATAGCCTTTGACAAGGAGAAGATGGAGTTCACCTATTACGGAAGACAACGCATAGAACGCCGCAGCAGTATCCTGATGCGTGAACTGGTAACGGCCGGGCAACTGAAAAGAGTGCCGAGGACCGACAACAACCCTCACGGACTGCTCATCACCAACTGGCGGACACTGCTCAATAAAGACATAGAACAGAAAACAAAGATAAACTATTAAACACCGGGTATATGAACATCAAAGGATTCAGGCGGATGCTGTTCGGCGAGAAGATGCCGGACAAGAATGACCCGCAGTACAAGGAGCGCTACGAGCGTGACGTAGAAGCCGGACGCAAGTTTGCCAAGGCTACAAAAATAGACAAGGCGGCAGCAAAAGTGCAAGGGTTTGCCAATATGCACCGGAATCTGTTTCTGGTTATTGTGTTTGCGTTTGTCCTGGGCGGACTGGTATGGAACATCTACCGCATCACCGTGGTGTACCGTCATCAGCCAGTGCAGCGCACAGCTACCGAGATGCAGGATTCCGTTTTGAGGGAACGGCGTAAAGCTTTCTCAAGCCATCAGGACGTATCCATGACCAGGGAATAGAAAAAGACCTGAGATGATGCACGGCGACCTACCGGACTGCATGGGAATCATGGCTGTATTCGGGAAAGGAACGGCAGGAACAGCAGCATGTGTACCCTCAAAGGAAAATATGTACAATTCAATTAACGAGAGCAATGGAACTAATAGACAGAATCAAGCAAATCAACTGGAGACAGACGAAGTTCATGCTTCCCGCCATCCTCTATATACCGCTGATGGGCGGGTCGTACTTCATATTCGACCTGTTTCACACGGAAAAGGCAGAAGTGCCCGACAAGACGCTGCAGACGACCGAGTTTCTTAATCCGGAACTGCCTGACGCGCAGATAAAGAACGGAGACGGAATCGGCAGCAAGTATGAGAACATGGCAAAGTCCTGGGGTAAAATACAGGACTACTCCGCAGTGGACAACATAGAACGTGAAGAACCGGAAGAAAACAAGCAAACGTATGAATCACAGTACACAGACGATGACATCGCCCTGCTTGACCAACAAGAGCAGGACAAGGCTTTGGCCGAAAAAGAGACCGATACCCAAGAAAGAGAGAAGGAAGCCCTCGCAGAGCTGGAAAAAGCCCTTGCGGAAGCGCGGCTGAAAGGACTGTCGGCAACAGCCCCCATACTGGAGGACAGTACGGCAACCCAACTGCCGCCGGATACCACTGGAGAGCCGGCCGGGCATATAGACGAAGACAGCCGCACGGTAAAGGCACCTTCGGAAACGGACAAAGCCAGCGAGGTAGTAAAGAAGGTGAAGACCACCTCAGACTACTTCAACACCTTGTCAAAGGACATCCGTGAGCCGAAACTCATTCAGGCCATCATAGACGAAAACATCAAAGCCGTTGACGGTTCAAGGGTAAGGTTGCGCCTGCTTGACGATGTGGAGATTGACGAACATATCGTCAAGCGAGGGTCGTATCTATATGCCACCATGAGCGGTTTTTCTTCCGGCAGAGTTAAAGGGAGCATCAACAGCATCCTCATTGACGACGAGCTTGTAAAGGTAAGCCTTTCGCTCTATGACACTGACGGACTGGAAGGCCTTTATGTACCGAACAGCCAGTTCAGGGAAACCGGCAAGGATGTGGCCAGCGGAGCCGTGACGGGTAACATGAGCATGAATACGACAAGTACGGGCAACAGTCTGACGCAATGGGGAATGCAGGCCATGCAGAATGCCTACCAGAAAACGAGCAACGCTATCGGGAAGGCCATAAAAAAGAACAAGGTCAAGCTGAAATACGGAACCTTCGTGTATCTGGTAAACGGTAATCAATCAAGGAATTAATGCAGTATGATATGAAAAAGGACTTGTCGAAGTATCATAAGGGTTCCTGTAAAGACTGTCCGCAGAGGGAAAAAGCAGGGAAATTTACCGGAATACTGGTCAGCATAGAATGGTGGCACCAGAAAGGCAAATATGCCATGATTTGCAACTTCAAGAAAGAGGACGGCAGCAGGATTTCGCTGTTTGCCTTTCAGAAACACACCGGTTTCTACGGTCCAAAATCCAATAAAATAAACTTCAAGAAAGTGGATCTCGGTACCCGCTGGCTCTGCGAAATAAGGAAAAGCCGAACAGGACGCGACACCTGGTATGATGCGACACAGATAACATAAATAATATCCGACATTGTATGATAGAGAAAGACCGAATATACCATATGGACTGCCTGCAAGGCATGAAGCAGATGGCCGACGGCAGTGTAGATGCCATAATAGCCGACCTGCCTTACGGTGTATTGAACAACCGCAACACTTCGGCCGGCTGGGACAGACAGCTTCCACTGGAAACACTGTGGGAGGAATACCTGAGAATCAGCAAGCCGGAAAGTCCCGTCATTCTGTTTTCGCAAGGAATGTTCACGGCCAGGCTCATGCTTTCGCAGCCAAAGATGTGGAGATACAATCTGGTATGGTTGAAGGACCGTGTGACGGGACATCTGAACGCCAACCGTATGCCACTAAGACAACATGAGGATATCATTGTATTCTACAGAAGGCAACCGGTTTACCATCCCCAGATGAAGCCCTGCGATGCGGAACACAGAAACCACAGCCGCAGCAAGACAAGCGGATTCACAAACCGCTGTTACGGCCAGATGAGAATGACTCCCATAAGGATGGCGGACAACAAATATCCTACGTCAGTCATTGCCATTGCCAAAGAACACCGTAAAGGCTGTTTCTACCACCCCACGCAGAAGCCTGTAGCCCTGCTGGAATATCTGATACAGACCTACACGGATGAAGGCGACACGGTACTTGACAACTGCATAGGCTCGGGTACAACTGCGGTGGCAGCCGTCCGCACGGGACGGCACTACATCGGATTCGAGACGGAACAATCGTATTTCGAAACCGCTCTCAGCCGGATAGCTGAAGAGACGGAACGGTTTCATCCGGCAAAGGAGACCAATAAACAATACATAACAGAATAAACGACAAAATAAAAAAGCTTATGAACTTGAAAAGTACAATGAAGACGTTCCTGCTGACGGCCTTACTGTTCACCTGCCACAAGGTATCGGCACAGCGTACCTATGAGGAAATGGAACATCTTACAGTAAACGAACAGGTGACAACAGTCATTACGGCATCTGAACCCATCCGCTTTGTGGACATATCAACCGACAAAATTGCCGGTGACCAGCCCATAGACAATATTATCCGGCTGAAGCCCAAGGAAACCGGACATGAGGACGGTGAAATTCTGGCCATAGTAACCATAGTGACGGAACGCTACCGGGCGCAGTATGCACTGCTCTATACGACAAGAATGCACGAGGCGGTAACTGACAAGGAAATACAGCTGCAGGAACGTGAGGCATTCAACAACCCTTCGGTATCCATGTCGCTTGCCGACATGACACGGTATGCGCGACGTATCTGGAACTCTCCGGCAAGAATCCGTAACGTAGCAAGCAAGGAACACAGGATGGTCATGCGTCTGAACAACATCTATTCGGCAGGTGACTATTTCTTTATAGACTACTCTATTGAGAACAAGACCAATATCCGATTTGACATAGACGAGATACGCGTGAAGCTTGCTGACAAGAAAGTGACGAAAGCCACGAACTCGCAGGTAATCGAGCTGAAGCCTGCTCTTGTACTGGAAACGGGAAAGACCTTCAGCCGCGGCTACCGCAATGTGATTGCCATAAAGAAGCTGACCTTTCCGAACGACAAAGTGCTAACCATAGAAATGACCGAGAAACAGATAAGCGGACGCAACATCAGTCTGAACATTGATTATGAAGACGTGTTGTCGGCCGATTCGTTCAACTCTAACCTGCTGGAGGAGGAATAAGCATGAAAAGGACAATACTGCTAACCATCACTTGCATGTGTATCTGCCTTGGCGCATCGGCACAGCGCAATAGCGGCCGTCTGTCACTTGGTGCGGGGCTGCTTTACAAAAACGGAGCAGAAATGACTCTGGCGTATGAACATGAGATGAACTACCGCCATATCTGGGAGTTTTTCGCCAATGGCTATCTACAATGGTCTGACTGCAGGACCTGCGGTCACATCTGTCCGGAAAGCTTCTGGAAGAATTACCGCACCTGGGGTATCGGAGCCGCCTACAAGCCATGTGTAATAAGAGGAAGGAACCACTACGGGAGTCTCAGGCTGGGTGCTTCGGGAGGCAGCGATACGGAAAAGTTCGTGGCAGGAATACATCTGGGCTATGAGCACAGCTATGTACTCCGTAGCGGCTGGACCTTCTACTGGCAGGTAAAGAACGACGTGATAATAAGAGGGGCTGACCTGTTCCGTACAGGTGTAGCCCTGGGTATAAAATTACCTATAAAATAAGGGAAAAGATGAAAGGAATGACAAAAACTAGAATCTGCCGGTTGTTGCCGGCGCTACTGGCTGCCGTCCTGCTGGCGGCCTGTGATGCCCATATTATGGAGAAGGACACCTCCGTGCGACCGGGACATGTCCTGTGCATAGACGGAAGCTTAATGGCATACGATGACTATGCAGCCAGCGGCAAGGAAGCCATTGCCGTAGTATTCCATACGAATCCGACCGGTGAGACAGCCGGAAACGGCTATGCGGTCTATCTGTGGGATACGGAGCCGAAGGCTTTTGCAGACAGTCTCGGCATCGAGCAGGGAACATCAGCCCAGACCGATACCTTTGACGGCAACGAGAACACATTCGCCATCTATGATACAAAAGAAACCGCTTCGCCCATGGCTGAAAGTGTATTTGACATGTGGTGGTATGGTCAGAGTGCCTATATCCCTTCTGTAGCTGAAATGCGACTGCTGTATTCGGCGCGCCGGGCAATCAATCCAGTAATCGAGAAATGCGGCGGAGACCCTTTGCCGTCAGTACCGGAAAAATGCTGGTACTGGACATCGACGGAAGTGGACGGGCAACAGACAGCCAAGGCCTGGCTCTTTTCGATGGGCAGTGGTATGATTCAGGAAACACCGAAAACAAAATCTCACAAACTGCGACCGATAATCACGATATACAAACAATAAAAAACGAGGCCATGAACGAAAATAGTATCTTATATTTCAACCTTGCTATGATGATATTGGGATTAATCCTTATTATCAAAGGACTGAGAGACCAATATCTAGAAAATAAAAAGAAGGCTGCCGCCGAAGCAGCCGAGTCTGATAAACAACGGATGGAAAAGCTTGTGTCGGCATTCAGTTCCCTGCTGGGCAAAATATCTGCCGACAATGAAAAATTCGCGGCGCTTTCATATCAGGTATCCCGACTGAGAAGCCTTGTAAATGAGCTGGAAAGCAGGAAAAAGGAACTTGAGGAAAGCAACAATGCCCTGTCGGACATAAATATGGAACTGAAACGAAGCAACGGCACGCTGATAGACACAGCCAAGGATCTACGAGAAGACATACGGCAAAAGGAAGATACTATCAGGGAAATGGAAAGCTATGTAGATTCATTAGAGAGCATCAAGGCCGGTCTTGAAATAGCCGTAAACAACATAGATGCGGAAGAAATCCCATTCCTGTCAAGGTCGATAACCAGCCTTGGCATCACCCCTTCGGTGAGAGAGCGTCTTGTAAGGGAAGGAATCCAGTATGTGGGTGAACTGACTCAAGTGAACGAGGATTACCTTACGGACATCTGGGGTGTAGGTCCGGTAACCATTGACAGGATAAAGAACAAGCTGAATGAAAACGACGTATGGTTCGGCATGGAAGTAATCAGAATAAACGACCGCTGGTATCGCAGAAAATCAATAAATAATGGATTAAACTATGGAAGAGAGTAAGGAATTGCAGGGATTCTACAGGATATTCCGGGCAGTAATCTACATATCCGTGCTGATGGAGTTCTTTGAATATGCACTGGATCCGGCCCTGCTTGACAGCTGGAACGGAATCCTATGTGACATTCACGGGCGTATCAAGCGATGGATGATATACAATGACGGGCATCTGGTGTACAGCAAGGTGGCAACCTTCCTGCTCATCTGCATCACCTGTATAGGTACGCGAAACAAGAAACAGCTGGAATTTGATGCCAGACGGATGGTACTGTATCCGCTAGTGGGTGGTGTTGGGCTGATTGCACTGTCCGTATGGCTGTACGGATATACGATAGACATGCGCCTGTACAAACTATCTATAAATATCTGGTTTTACATGGCGGCGTCACTAGCCGGTGTGATACTTGTACATATCGCACTGGACAACATTTCGAAATTCCTGAAGGACGGACTGATGAAAGACAGGTTCAACTTCGAGAACGAAAGTTTTGAGCAGAGCGAGGAAATACAGGAAAACAAATACAGCGTAAACATCCCGATGCGCTACTATTACAAAGGAAAGTTCCGCAAGGGATGGGTCAGTATCAGTAATCCTTTCAGAGGAACATGGGTAGTAGGTACGCCGGGTAGCGGTAAGACCTTCTCAATAATCGAACCGTTTATCAGACAGCATTCAGCCAAAGGGTTTGCTATGGTCGTTTACGATTATAAATTTCCAACCCTGGCGACAAAACTGTATTATCACTACAAGAAGAACCAGAAGCTTGGTAAGCTGCCAAAAGGCTGTAAGTTCAATATCATCAACTTTGTGGATGTAGAATACAGCCGTCGTGTGAACCCTATACAGGCAAAGTACATCAATAATCTGGCGGCAGCCAGCGAGACAGCCGAGACACTGCTTGAATCATTGCAGAAAGGAAAGAAAGAAGGCGGCGGAGGAAGTGATCAATTTTTTCAGACTTCTGCTGTGAATTTTTTAGCAGCATGTATATATTTTTTTGTTAACTATGAAAGAGAACCTTACGATAAGGACGGGAATATGCTATATGCAGAAAAGCGTCAGGATCCGGAAACAAAGTTCTGGAAACCAACAGGAGTAGTTCGTGACAGGAAAGACGGCAATATTGTAGAACCTGCGTACTGGTTGGGGAAATACTCGGACATGCCGCACATATTATCGTTTTTGAACGAAAGCTACCAGACTATTTTTGAGGTGCTGGAAACAGACAATGAGGTGGCTCCGCTACTCGGACCATTCCAGACAGCTTTCAAAAACAAGGCCATGGAGCAGCTGGAAGGTATGATCGGTACGTTGCGTGTCTATACGTCCCGTCTGGCGACCAAGGAGTCGTACTGGATATTCCACAAGGACGGGGACGATTTTGACCTGAAAGTAAGTGATCCGAAGAATCCGAGTTACCTGCTCATCGCCAATGACCCGGAAATGGAAAGCATTATCGGTGCGCTGAACGCACTTATCCTGAACCGCCTTGTAACCCGAGTGAATACAGGCCAGGGGAAGAACATCCCGGTGAGCATCATCGTGGATGAGCTGCCGACGCTATATTTTCATAAAATAGACAGACTGATAGGAACTGCACGAAGCAACAAGGTAAGCGTGACGCTGGGATTCCAGGAACTGCCGCAGCTTGAAGCCGATTACGGCAAAGTAGGTATGCAGAAAATCATCACGACCGTGGGTAACGTGGTCAGCGGTTCGGCCCGCTCGAAAGAGACACTGGAATGGCTGTCGAATGACATATTCGGTAAAGTGGTCCAGCTGAAGAAAGGCGTAACCATTGACCGCGACAAGACAAGTATCAACCTGAACGAGAACATGGACAGTCTGGTACCTGCATCAAAGATATCCGACATGCCTACCGGATGGATATGCGGGCAAACAGCCCGTGACTTTGTAAAGACCAAGGTAGGCAACGGCGGAACAATGAATATTCAGGAATCGGAAGAGTTCCAGACCACAAAGTTCTTCTGCAAGACGGACTTTGATATGGCCGAAATTAAGAAAGAAGAAGCCGGATATGTAGCGCTGCCAAAATTCTACACGTTCAATTCAAGGGATGAGAGAGAACGTATCCTGTACAAGAATTTTGTACAGGTAGGTCTGGATGTGAAGGAAATGATAAAGGATGTACTGAACAAACGTAATGCGAAATGAGCCAGGTAAGGATGTTTGTCATCATACTACTGATGTCTGCCGTGGCGACAGTATATGGACAGGAAAGGCATGGGACAGAAACGGGAACTGCCCAACTGTCTATATACAAGCTGCCACCGCTGGAGAGGGCAATCAGATGCACAAAATACTATGAGGGCTGGCATGGTGAGAAAAAATACTGGCCCTATGTGGGATGGGGTCATAAGGTTCTTCCCGGGGAGAGGTTTACCAACGACATCACAAAAGCTCAGGGAGACTCCATCCTGCGAGCGGACATGATGAAACTTTGCCGTCTGTTCAGCAGATTCGGGCGTGATTCTACGTTGCTCTCGTGTCTTGCCTACCAGGTAGGCCCGTACCGGCTTTTAGGGAGCAAAGACTTTCCTAAAAGCAAGCTGATACAAAAACTGGAAGCCGGGAACAGGGACATTTACAAGGAGTACATTTCCTTCCGCTGCTATAAAGGCAAGGTAGTTCCGAGTATTGAGCGGAGAAGGAAGGTAGAATATCTGCTGCTTTTTGAAGAGTAAAAGAGAAGGGAGAATCTTTCGACATTGAGCCGATTGGTTCTCCCTTGTTTACCAACTTTGAACAAAAAGAATTCGTTTTTGATTGCAGAGAAAATTATTTGTAGCAAATGTGATTTCTGATTCATAATTTGTATTTTTGCAAAAATAAATATCTAAAAGTAAGCTATATGAAATTATTTATTACCGTATGTTGTTTGTTGATGAGTATGTCTGTTTTCGGACAATCAACAGAAAAAATCCGTCCTTACAAAGACTGGGAGACTATGGCCTATTGCTCATACGATTCTTACCATCCTTCGCAATATGCTAAAATCGACAATAACTGGGATTTGCTTTACACTTTACGAACACCCATGAGTATCAAGGAACTGAAAGCTACTGGAATACCATTTACCTACAGCCAGATTTTATTTCTACATATTGGGGGATTAATAGAGAGTAAGAATAATGTATTGCATACCATCATGCCCATCTTCAGCAAAGACCAGACCAAATCCATACGTACTTTGAGCCGTTCCATTGCACAAACCGCTTTCAAGGAGACGGAAAACGACTGGTCTGTATTTATGACGGAACTGAAGAAACAGAAATTGGGAAAGAATGCTTATAGTCTTGTCTTTTCGTATGTCCTCGATGGAAAAATCTGGGGAAAGGCACTTCCAACTCATGATAGTGTAGCGACTCATGCAACCTGGGACGGGGCGTTTTGGGCATTGTATGACAAACGTCCTCATAGCTTTTGCGGTACCAACAGTTTTAATGCGTTTCATCAAACTTGGTCTGACTCATTAGAATATTGGCTTGATACGAAAACGATTGTGCGATTTACAGAGGAATATGCACAGAATAAGAAAATAGTCAGCAAAGACTTGCTTGATAAAAGCGTGGAATATGGACTTGCAGACAAAAAGGGGCATCTCATCATTCCCATAATCAAGGAAGATAGCCAGGATGCATTGGTAAAAATCTGTGATGAGCTTGTTGTCAAACTGGCTTCGTGCGTAAACCGTCACTCCTACGAATTCATGAAAGCATATCAGTTAAGTAACGAGAATTTGGCCAAAGTTATCCTATACCATGAGATCATGTGGGATATGATGGATATTCTTGTGGAACGGAAGATAATAACGGAACCCGATATCCTAACAGGAAGTCCACGGGCTCAAAAATCGGATTTCGGAAAGATTGTGTACATAGCTGAATAAAATAAGGGAGAATCCTTCGGTGTATTACCGTCAGGTTCTCCCTTTTTAGTAAAGTAATTCTCTTGATCTGAATCTTATAAACGATTCTTTTCACTTTGACCGGCACCCCTTCCTTTATATTTGCTCATCGTAGAGTTAAATGCATAACGTATGGTAAGCCGAACAGCCTGTGAATCACTATAGTTCCATTTGTCAAGTTTCATTTGAGTTCCATAGGTTATCATTG
>ERZ779669.402-NODE-402-length-26631-cov-7.157812_pt1 | contig 26631 bp, 26 predicted proteins | sample MGYA00511372_ERZ779669 | MGnify/ENA primary metagenome ERZ779669 (study PRJEB29588, sample SAMEA1967891) | human gut metagenome | biome: human gut; feature: human-associated habitat; material: faeces | place: Denmark | collected 2008/2010 ... | reverse complement strand
CCCCGCCAGCGGATCGATTACTCCTCCGCTGGCTACTGCTTCGTTACGGAGTTTTTTTTTAAGCCCTCATCAGTCGTACTCAGAAATATTTCGTGTCTGAGTGCCAGATAGTTCAGGAAATCCCCGATAAGCAGGTTCTGTACCTTGCCGGCCAGTGGAAGGGCTCTGTGTCCGAGGCCCAGAGGATTGGCCAGGCTGGGCATTCTCTCATAGAAATACTCCTTTACGGCTCCCATGGTGAACAGATGACGCAGGCTCTGTTCCGTATGCTCCGGTAGTGTATATGCACCTGATCTCAGGTCTTCCATATAAAGGGGAAGGAAGCGGAGCATCAGTTTTTCTATTTCCTCTCTGTCATTCTCATAGTCGGTTGCTACGGTCATTCCTTCCTCATCAAAGTCTGCCGCGCTGCCGGTTGCCTGTCTGGCTGCCCGGATGTTTCCGTACAGCATGGTCAGAAATTCTAGCGGATTCAGTTCTTCTCCCTTAAAGCGGGTTTCCAGATGCAGCAGGTCGCCGCTAAGTGCCACTGTCTGTCCGGCTTTTACACGCTGCCCGAACTGGGCGAACACATTCGACAGATGTCCGTATGTCACTTCGTAGCCGCCATATCGGATGGTCTGACAGATACCGTGTACCGGATTGTTGGACACACCCGACACGATACCGTCCGCAAGGGCTGACAGCATCCGGCAGCGCACGCTGAAGTCAATGCCATGATGAAAGAACTTTTCTCCAGTTGTCGGATGTACCTGTTCGCCATATCCAAGCGACATTTCCACATCTTTTCCCTGTGCTTCCTCAAACGGCATACAGTAGCCGCTTTTCGAGTGCAGGATCATTTCTTCTGTATATTTCATATATTGTATTGTTTTTTAGTCCTATCTTCTCATGCCCCCCGGTCGCACTTGCTCTTCTTCCGGTGCGACTTGCGTTTGCACCCTTACGGCACTTTCCTGTGAGGACATACGGGTAATACCAGAATTGTTACCGATAAGCATCATTCCCAGCAGTGCACCGGCTATTTTGCCGAGCCATCCGAAACGGCCGAATACAAGGAATGCGGCCGCTACCAGCCCTGCGATACTCAGGCCTGATACGTTTCCGCGTCCCAGATTGCCGAAAAAGTTTCCTATCATCGTTCCAAGTCCTCCGCTTGTCGTTTCTTTCAGGAAGTTTGATACTCCGTCCAGTTTTCCGTCAAGTCCGGATACAGCTTCTGTTACAGTATCCATTGCTGCTCCGGCTTTCTCTTTCAGGGCTTTCATCTCCTCGGTCGTTCCAGCAAGGGTATCCGTAGCATTTTTGCCTACTACAGCTTCGCTTACGATTCTTGCTACACTTTTGTCCGATGTCAGCTTTTCCCAGCCTACATAGCCTACAGCGCCTGTTACCGTAGCTGTTTTGATTGCATGGCCGGCTGTGCGCAGTGTTCTTGTAGGGTGCAATATTGCGCTTCCGGCTGTTTTCCCAGTCTCGGCAGCAGCTGTTCCTACACCTTTAGCTGCCTTACCGCCGTATTTTAATAAAGTGCTCCAAAATCCCATATCTTTTCGTAAATTAAGGTCTTACATTCTTTCCAGCCTGTTTCCACCGTCTTTTTGCCGCTTCCACAATGTCCCGCTTGTCTGCTACCGGCCGTGCGCCTTCGTCTATCTCCAGCCAGATGTCACCAAGCGTTGTGTACTTCACGGCTTTCGTGAGCCGTTGCAGCTTCTGGTTCATCATCCTGAGTTTGGGGCGGATGCCGAATACGATTTCCATCCGTTCCTTTTCGGTCATCTTGTTGTCGGAAATACAGACAGACCGTATGTCATTTACAATTTCCACACTGTTCAGTATAAGTTCCCTGTATATGGCATTCCGTCTGGCTGATAGGGCCACGGCTACGGCGTTCGGAGAGTTCCGTGCCAGTTGCCGGCTGAAATCACCCATATTGTCCGTCAGTTTGGATACCTCGTGGTAGAATCCGTATGTCTGTGCCGCATAGCTGACTATCGAGCGGAACGAGTCCAGATAGTTGTTGAACTCACGCTGCAGGTTGGTCGTGGCTTCCACTTCTTCCTTGGTCCAGATATGTCCGGTTGTCTGCATCAGCATGACCTTCTCCTGGTTCTTCAGCTCCTTTTCCGCTTTCTCTGTGTACAGCAGTATCATACCGGCAAGTACCGGGTCATTCTGCGCCCGGACTTTTGACAGTCCAGTACACAGCAGAAGTGCCATTATTAATATTATCCTGTCCATCTTGCCTTGTTTTATCGTGTCATGGCAGCAGCCCTTCTCCAGCGCGACATGGCTGTCCGGGCCACTTCTCCGTTATTCCGTTCTATCATTCCTGCCGTCACGCTGTTCCACACGTCATTCAGTGTATAATAGCGTACACTCAGATAGAGCAGATGCAGCTTACGGCTGAAAGCCGACAGCTTGTCGTTCAGTGCCCACAGTGTCTTGCTGCGCTCTGCTCCGGTCAGCATGTTCTCTGTTCCCCCCTTGGCCACAGCATCGTTCAGCAGCGTAAACACCGACACCAGTTCGGTTGCCGTCTCTACATACAGGTTGTTCATGCTCATTCCGGCTACTATACCCTGCGGATTGTCACGAACGGCCTTGCCAAGTTTTCCCAGAGTAAGAAATATCCGCACGCCGTCGTTGTACAGATGGGTACAGGCTTTCAGCGACGATGCATAGCCGTTTACGGTCTTCAGATAGCTGTTGTACTGTTTCTCCCACTGGTGGATGCGGTTGAACTCTGCCGCTATCGTATTCTGTAGCAGTGCAGTCTGTGTCTGCCCCTTAATCTGCTTTTCTATCTGTCCGTTTATCAGGTCATTGCCCTCGGCCAGTGCCATCCATTCCAGAGGATTCGAAGCAGCTACCTGTGCATGGAGTGCCTGTGGAACTATAATGGCAAGTGCCATCAGTATGCTAATGATTGGTAATCTCATATATTCCCTTTTTTCGTTTATTGTATTCCACACGTTCGCGTATCAGAGTCACGATACTGTCACTGCGTTTCATTCCCAGCAGGTCAAGCCGTGGCGTGTTCCGGTCCATCGAGAGGATGCTTACCGTTTTCAGTCCGCATATCTGTTGCAGGATGCTCTGTTTCTCCTGGAAGTCCACGATGCGGTACAGTTCCATATAATCCACCTTTCTTAGCAGAATACCGCGCTCGCATACTAGCTGTTCGGCTGTTATGTCATAACGTATTCTGCGCAGATAGATGTACCGGTAAAGCAGTACAAGAAGCGCAAGTGCAGATATTGTGGTCGCCATGCTTACGAGAGGCATGTTTTCCATGCCTCCGTATATCAGTCCAGCAACACAGACCGACATCAGCGGCAGTTCATTGATGACAAACTGCACCGGATGCGGCCGGAAGTTGATGATATCGTAATGTGTCATTTGCATAGGCTGGCTCTGTTTATCGGTGAAACCGTGGTTGGTTGTTTTCTTTTATCTCAGATAAGGAATCGGATATCTCGTTTTCCAGACGGGATAGTTCTTCCCGTATTTTGTACATCTCCTGAAAACCTTTTTCTGGCATACCCTGATCTTGGGTTTCAAAGGAGAATATTATCTTGTCCGCACGCTCAATTCTCTGTCGTACAGCCTTATAATCCGCTTTGTCATACGTCCCGGTACGGATATGTTCAGGATTGACTTCCGGCAATGCAGCCAAAGCGCGGTTCAGAGTGGCTTTACCGCTTATCTCCTGAAGTCCGCCCTGCTTTTCTTCTATTGGCCTCCCCAGATCTAGCAGCTGGTCGTTCCAGTCCTTGTAGCCGTCAGCCGCCGGCTCATAGATGATACGGGCTGTGGAGCGAGGGTTCAAGGAATCAGACCTTCTTTCCGCCTCGTTTGTAATAGCCGGCTCTTCTTCCTGTTTCACAAATGCTTTGATTATCTTGTCGAAGTCAAAGGGTTCCAGCTTTATTTCATGACGTGGATTTCCTTTGCCGTTTTCCTGAATTACAAGCAAATCCGCTTCTGGGGTAAAGCTGGTAAATTCCATCCCGGCATGGGTTAGGGCAAAGGTTATTGCATAGATTTTTCCCGCACGGTCACGGTCAAAACAAAGATGGTGCGAAGCTTGTGGCGTTGCTTCAAACATTCCTCTGAACTGCTGGCGGCTCGGTGAACCTCCGGTAGATACAAACACGGCCTTTCTCAATTCCCTGTTTGTTTTCTGGTTTAGCTGGTAATAGGCCATTGCGTCGTATGCGCTTTCAAACCAGTAGATGTCGTTTGCATCAGCCGGTTTGGTCTGTGCAGGACTGGCGGCCCAGACTCCTTCATTCGAATTGCTCCCTTCTGCCTTTCCTTTGTAGCTTCCGCTTCCGTCTGGTCGCGGACGGCCCCTTTCTTCAAATCCTACAGTCTTCTCCGGCTCTTTAGGCAGGATAAGCGGAAACGACAAGTTGGTATAAGCTCTCCCGTCTTCCACATGTCTGGTTGCCAGACAGAAATTCCTGTGAAAAGCATATTGGGTGTACAGATCTATACCTCTGCTTTTGAAATAAGGATAGAATCTTTTCTGTGTTTCCCTGTCCTGCGGGTTGAATTTATGCAGTTCGTATTGTACAATGTCAAAAGGTCTGATATCACGTTTGGGCTGCAGGATACGGGCACTGCGTTCCTCTATGGGGTGGTTGAGCAGACGGCAGCACACCAGATTTACCAGTCTGTCAGGCGAGACACCGGTTCTGTATTCCGCAAAAAGCTGCGGATGCTCCTTGATGAATGATATTATATTGTAGAGTTTCTGCTGCGGTGGCTGGAAACAGCATTGTCCGTTGGCCGTCACTATGAACTTGTCGCCACGGATACGCCGTCCGTCGCTGTCCGTGCGGACATACGAAGGGTAGCGAAGGCCGTCCCGCCTGTTCAGGCGGTAACCCGCATCAATAAGCACGTCCTGAATGTTCAGTCTGCGCAGATAGTCGTCGTATGTAAGGTCTCCGTCTCTCATATTTACCTTCCTAGTCTCATGTCTGTAATTTCCCGGTTCATTTCTGCTTCGAAGTAGCGTATTGCCACATCCCTTGGAGTGTCAACTCCCGGTTTGTAATAGGGCCTCGGGCCGCAGTAATGCTCGGTGTACACTTCAGGTGCATGATGGCACCGCAGGTTGTGTGCCACTTCCGAAGCTACCACCGTGCCTGCCGACAACGCGGCAAGTATCTTCACTCCAAGTCCCTGTCGGGCTTCCGGACGCATTTTCATGTCCACTTCGTCAAATACTTTCGAGAACAGTTTCATTCTGTGATAGTCATCAACAGCAAGAAACTTGTCATATTGCTTCTGGCTTATCTCATGGCTCACTACCTGTCCGTTAATGACGGCGCTCATTCGGAACTTTCCCTCAGTTTCCGCAGGGTGTACGGCTATTTCGCCAACCTCTACCTCACGTCCGTTCCTTTCCTCCCTGTACCAGCCCATCTTTTCGTTGAGCGGTGTCAGGTCACGTCCGTCCACTGTGGCTGCAGCCTGCACATCCATTGTCATCCGCTGCTCCTGTACTTGTTGTTCCTGTAGGAAAGTGTTCTCCTGCAATTGGTTCTCCTGTTCTATTTCCTGACGTATTTCAGGGTGCAGGCCTATTGCGATACGGCTGTTGCTGTTCAGCGTTTCCATGCTTACCTTGTCGGCAAAGTCCGGACTGATGATGTCGTTTATCAGGCTGATGCGTTTTTCTGTCGGATGCTCTTCTATCGAGTTGGAGGTCAGTATGGCTGTCTCTTCCTCCGAAAGGTCATAGACCATGTCCACTGTCTCCCGTTCCGACTGAATGGTCATAGTTTTGGCATCCTGGTCAATGATTATTCCATGTGATGACAGGCATTCCTGCCATTTCTCGTTGGAAAAATATACCGGTGATGTTATCAGTTCCCGGTATGGTATTGCCGGCTCCGTACTTCTCGGCCGGCTTGTCATCGGAGTGATTACAGCCTGAAGGTCTTGAAGAACGTCCCGTTCTTGCTGGGGGGCGGCCTGCCTGTTCCCCTTGTAGTAGAAGCCGTAACCTCCTGACTGCAGTTCTCCGGGTTTCATCCGTCCGTCCCATCGTTCCGGTACAGCAGGTCCGCCCGGATAGAACAGGTCGCCGCCCACTCTGCGCAGATGAAAGCCCCACTGGTTGCGTGGAGTCCACCCCAGAAACGGAGGCGGCATGTGTGGCCATGCAGTCCGTCCGTATTCTCCAATGCCTATCCTGTAGCCATGCAGTCCCATGGCCACGCGCCCGTTGGCATTTCGGGCATGGACAAAATTTTTAGGCAGATAAAAGTCATTGCCTACGATGCTGGTAAATACATTGTAGGCTTTCTTGTTTGCAGTGTTTGTTCCCCAGTCCGTAAGTGCCAGCATCTGGCGTTCAGTGATGGCGTAGGTTAGCAGAGGTGAGTCATGTCCCTGCACGACCAGTCTGTAACCCGAACTGTCAGACACCACATGAGCCTGCATCCCGTTACGCATCAGAATCTTTTGCATTTCGGGTTGCAGGTCCATTTCTCGGGGATTGGTATTTGTTCGTATCGCCATAATCCGTAGTGTAGTTTTTAGTTAGTTTCTTCTAGGCCTCGCCGTTTTCCATGGCGGATTCCAGCTCAGCATCTTTATGACGGACAAACTCGGCCGCCGATTCGTTACCGATGGAAAGACCGTTCTCTTCGCAATAGCTGCTGTATTCCTCCTGCCATTCTGCTGAATAATGGTTTACATAGTCCAGCCAGCCGTATTCGCCGTTTTCCATTTTTTCTACCAGAATATCTTCCGGATAATATTTCTGTTCTGACATTTTGTTATATGGTTTAATGGTGATTTCTTATTTATGAAGCGAAGCTGCCCGGTTCCTTTCTCCGCTTTTCTTCTGCTCGTTCCAGAGTTCTTCTGTGTACTCTTCTTCCGGTACATAATCCAGGTTACCGTCATTGTCCATCACCCAGCATCCGTAACACCCGAAAGTGTACTTGTCCCATTCACGCTTGTCGCGTTCTTTCCATTTCTGTCCGTCTCCGTCACAGAAACGGATGCCGGTCGGAGTTGTCAGGTCAATACCTACCGTAACCGTTTCGTCATCCACAAGCAGGGTAAGCGGATCTCCGTGCTGCATACTCTTTATTTCCACCGCTCCCAGGCGAAGCTCTTCTGCAAGTACCTGGAGATTGCGTCCGATGATGGGGGTCGGTACCGACATTACCTGTTTGGTCTCCGGATCAATCTGCACGAAAGCCTTGCCGTGTCTGCCGTCGCTCTGCATTACATCCGCAATAATGGCTTTACCTTCCGTTAATTCTTTCTGTTGCTCCGGTGTGTATTGTTCAAGGGGTGAGGATTTCAGTACCGGATAGAAAACTACATCCGTAGTCCCGTCTTCTTTACGGATGCAAGCAAAACGGGTACGGCTCTCCGCAGTCTGGCCGTTTTCGTCAGTCACACGTACTGGAAGTACTGGCGAGTGTCTTCCATTACATATCTCTTTCAGGATTCGCATGGGAAGATCTTCAATCATTTCACGTGTAAGTCCAAATTTAGACAACACAGGATACGGTAGTTCTTCCAGTTCAAAATGGTTCTTTTTCATATTATAAAATCATATTATAAATTGTATTCTGCAAATATAGAGTCTTTTTATTGAGATAGGCAAACAAACACTTATATAAAGATTTATATTATAGTATTTTTATGATTTAAGTATGATTTATCGGTAAAAATCATACTTAAATGCTAAAAATATCATATTTAATTCAGATTCTTCTCATAATATTGGCTGCCCAAATTCCTGAATACTATATTTGCGGGATGAAAAAAAATATTTTGTTTGCTCATGCAGTCCTTTTACTGCTTTCTGGGCCTGTATATACACAGGCATGTCCCATTCTGTATGCAGACGGACATGGTGGAAAGGAAACTGCCGAATATACATACAACACAAAGGATAAGGCCGGAAAAACTATTTCTGCATATACCATCAGCAAGGAAGAAACCAAGAGATTCTGGACCCAACGGTACCTGAGCGTTAGCCTGCCGCTCAGAAACTTGAAAGTAACATCACCTTACGGGTACCGTAGGGATCCTTTTACAGGGGAAAAAAGATTTCATGGAGGAATTGACCTACATGCCAGGGGAGAAAAAGCCCTGGCTATGATGGCTGGAGTTGTGGTTCAGGTTGGAGAGAACAGTGCTTCTGGTAAATATGTAGTCCTGCGACATGGAAATTATCTGGTAAGCTATTGCCATCTTTCGCGCATACTGACAGTAACAGGCAGACAAGTACGCCCCGCAGAACCTGTCGGCATTACAGGTTCTACAGGGCGCAGCACGGGAGAACACCTGCATATCACCTGCAAACTTAACGGCAGATCAGTAAATCCGTGGATGCTCATTCGTCATATAACCTCTGTCCGTAAGGAATGTATAGAAGCTCTCGCCAGGCTTCAGTAGTATTTCATTTATGGAAACGGGACGTACTGTCAAACAGTCTTTTTATCTGACTGCTCCACACTATTGTCTTAATAATGAAAAGAGGTGGTATCTCTACAGTTTTACCATAAAATAGAGCCGCTGTCACTTTACCGCCACAAGACTCTATTTCCTTCTTGTAGTCATTCAGACTTTGTCCTGTAGTCAGGACATCATCAATTATAATGATTTCTTTACCGGACATATTTCCGGTTATGCGATAGTTTCTTGATAGCTTTCGGTTTTCATTCCCTTTCGCCTTATGCAAGCTCTCCCTGTATCCATAAATGTCAATGTCACTGAATCCGGAAGTAAGGTTAGGAAGATATGAAGTGATGTACTTGTCGAGCTGTTCAAATCGGCAGACGTATTTTTCATGGCTGCTGCAAGGCATGAACATGACGTGGAATGTTTTATCTCCGGTTTTCATGGCTTCCATGCAAAGCCTGAAAAATTCTTGTCCGTCATTTTTTCCGTCTTTGAAACTGTAAAGTTCTTCACAGAATCTCCGCTGTTCATTATTCAGAAGATCCGCAAAACGCGACGGATAATAATGACCGAAGAAAGACACGCTCATTCCTTTGAATTTGTATGGCTTGAGCGGAAGCCGGTCTTCAAAGAGTTCGCTGTGCATGACACAGTACATACGGCAGGCCTCCTTATGTCCGGCCATGACAGCCATACGGCAATAGCGGTCCCTTTCGTCTTCCCGGTTTGCACTCCGTGCGGCTGCATACGCCGCTTCACCGGCTTTCCGTCGCCAGAAAGCGATAATATGCAGCAGTCCTATAATCAGACAGAACAGAATCAGAAACAGCAGCCTCGGTTCCATTAGGGTTTAGACAACTGACAAATGCATTTCACATTCAGTTTTTCCAGATGCCCTCGTTCTCCCAATTGTTCGGAAATCCCATCGCCCGGACATCAATAGACGGATAACGGCTTAAAAGTGCCTTGAACCTCGAAACAAACGAATGGTTTGGATTGATTGTATTCAGCAGATATATAATCATGCTCAATATAAAATAGACCTGTGGCGTCCCGTTGGCTGGCAATTTGATGAAAGGGTTGCGTGGAGAGCGTGGCATTAATGGACGGATGCTTAAAGTTTTGTTCCACAAGCGGCTGTGATGCGCACAGATATTCCGTACATACACAACACTATGCAGCCATGATGCGAAAACCTTATCTGCCAGCCCGAAATATGCAGCTATGGAACGCTTGATTTTCCCAGGCAACAGATTTTCGTACAACATGGAAAGCGTTCCGAATGAGGTTATTTCCATTGTTATCCAGCTTGGAGGGAAATGGTTGGAATACTTTGCCTTGAACGCTTTTATGAATTCTTCATCGCTACGGCTGTATTCTTCGTCAATCTTAGACAGTATCTTTGCATGTCGGACAGGGTTTGAGAAAAGAGAGGAATTTTCAAACCAATACGCATCATGCTGTGAAGAAAGAATATACGCAGTTTGGGTACGAACCGCAACCTCTATCTTTTCAATCTCTGCAATAATAAGTTTGCGGAGTTCACTGTCAAACTTATAGATGTTATAGGCCGTTTCAAATGTACTGCCCGGTTTGAAAATATGCTGTTGTTTGTCCGCCAGTAGAGGATACCAATATCCGCTCAAACGATAATAACTGATATTCTGTAACAGGTGCAGGGCTTTCGGTTCATCCCCGAAAACCATTCCTCTCTGTTTGAGCAGGTTAATCTGGTCTGTAAAAGATATGAGATGCTTGGGATAAGGTATCTTGTTAGTTGTCATGGGTGTATAAAAATAAAAAGCTCACCCTGAGCGCGCTGTTCTTACGGGAAGCGGGGTAAGCATGTTGCTGCAAAGATATCACATTTTTTCTGTCCGACAAAATATCCATCAGCTTTTCTCTTCGCTTTTTATACTTTTCACATTGTCCATCCCATATTTCTCATTTACAGACCTATTTTATCCGATATCCCGTCATTCTGCCGTGCGATCCGATGTGGTGTTATTTTGCTGCGAAAATACCCGTCCGTAACAATCCTGATAATGCCGGCAGGCCGCCACAGGGGTGAGCCGTAAAAATCTTCCTCCCCGCCGACAGCAGCGAGCGTATTTTTCCGCTCAGCCTTATCCGGTTGTTCCTTGCCGCCCTCCATAGCAGAAAAATAATCCCTACGGTCGCGACTGGCCGAACAGAGGGAAAAGTAAGACAGCAGACAATGTTGAACACTTGAAAATTAAAGTTATGAAAGAAGAAATCAGACAGGACGGCAGGACAATACTGTCAAGCGAAGACGGATTCAGCATCCGAATGTTTTTCAACAACCTGAGCGGAAAGAACTTTTCCGGAAAGGAGTACCGGGACTATGTCAGAAACATAGCCTTCGGCGAAATGGGATTCAGACCGGGAACAATCGAACTCTATTGCGACGGGAAGAAAGTCAGGACAGGCACACTTCCCGAACTCTGAACTGCAGTCCGGGGCAAAAGTCAAATTTCGTGAGGATAACTTATAAACGGGAGACCAAGCGGTTCCGGCTAAAAGAATGAACAACTAAAAAATACAGGTATGGACACAACAGCAGCAACAATGCATCCGGCAGAAGAATATCTCCGTAACGAACAGAACCCACCGGTCTTGTATGTCAGGATTTACGGGGAACGCAGGAAATTGTTTATCAACCGAGGCAGGGAGAACGTCGTCGGTATTATTGCAAAAGGAAAACGCAAGCATGGCTACATTTTTTCAGATTGGAGCCACATCGAAAAAATCTATTATCCGTCACAGGAAAAGGAAGACGAAAAGGATATGGACAGGAAAATGATTCTCAAATACCAGAAGCTCGCACGCCTTGCCACGCATACCAATGACTGGCTCCGCAAGATTGCAGCAGCAGACCTTGAGAAGTCCCTGTACGAAAACCGTATCACCACGGGAACGGCTATTGACGGAAAGTGCATCCGACTCTCCACGATTGAGAAGTATTGCGGAAGCTGGGACATGCAGCGGTTCCGCCAGGCCATGAAGAATAAGGAGAAATTCTCGACGCTTCGTTTCGACTTTTGCGGTTATGACGGTACGCTTTGGTGCGAGCCGCGGGAAAACGGTGACATGGCTGCCGGATTCAGCAAGGAGTACCGGAATTGCGGCAACGGCTATTACTATCTGCTAATCAATGACGAGTTCATGATTGGTTACGATATTGACTGATAATCCACGGACAGACCTTACCGGGGGCCCCGGCAGGGTCTGTTCCGGCTTCGGTCTGCCGACGGCATAGTCCCTTTTTATCGACGGCATGGCCATGCACCGTCCCTTTTTTACCTCAGATCTTCCTTTTTTATCTTTCCATCCGCCTGTTTTCAATCCTTTTCTATACATCCCTCTTGTAGCTGCTCTTCCGTTCTCCGCCGTGCGACCTCGGGGGATTGGATTTTTCAGCAAAGGTAACCGCCGGTTTCCATTCCTGCCAATGCCGGCATTCTGCCCGTGGGGTCTCGGAAAAATCTTCCTCTCCGGCTGTCGAGCGTATTTTTCCTTACCGGCCATGGCGGATGTCCACCGCCACCTTTCAAGGCAGAAAAATAATCCCTGCGGCCGCAAACGGGCCGAAAAAAGGGAAATAAAAAAATAGGTTAAATCATGGGTTACAACAAATTGACATCATTATCGGCCAACATCAAGGCCATAGAGACAGCAGTAGCTATCCACTCGCAGGGCAGGACAGCCACGCAAGAGGAAAAACAGGTATTGGCGCAGTATTCAGGTTTCGGCGGTATCAAGGATGTACTGGACTTGGGTACGGACAAGCCTCTTGACAAAGGGGTTGCCGGGCTTTTGAACCGTCTGCTGGATGCGTTAAGGACACTTGCAGGGGGTGACGAGGCAGCTTGCCGTTCGCTTGTTGAAAGCATCAAGTCATCTGTATTGACAGCGTTCTATACGCCGCAATTCCTGATTGACGCAGTGGCGGCACAGATACACAAGACATTTTCTGCCAACGGCTTGCAGATGCAAAGTTTTCTTGAACCGAGCGCAGGCATCGGCGGTTTCCTGCCTGTAGCCATGCCCGGCACACGCAGCTATGCTTTTGAGAAAGACACCATTACAGGACTTGTGCTTTCGCTGCTGCATGAGGACGCAACCACCGTAACGGCAGGGGTTGAAACGATAGGCACACAGGAGCTGGAGCTTCGTAAATTCGATGTCATTGCGTCAAACATTCCTTTCGGCAACTTCCGTGTGTTCGATGCCGACCTGTGGAAAAAGGGCGGTATCTACGAACAGGCCACAAAGACCATTCACAACTACTTTTTTGTCAAGGCTATGGAACTGCTTTCCGAGGGCGGTCTGCTTGCCTTTGTCACTTCAAGAGGTGTGGCCGACACGGCAGGAAACAGGTTTGTACGTGAGTATCTGGTGAACCATGCCGACCTTATCAGCGCAGTACGTTTGCCTGACGCTCTTTTCATGCAGACAAGCGGTATCGAGGTGGGCAGCGACCTGCTCATATTCCAGAAGCATACCAATAAGGCGGCACTCTCCGCACGTGAACAGATGTTTTTGCAGGTGGGCAAAGAAATGTACGACATGAACGGAACGATGACCGAAAATGCCAACAGGCTGTTTTCCATGCCGAAGACCGTACTGGCGACCGACAGCCGTATTGTGATGAACCAGCACGGCAAATATGTACGCAAACACCAGTGGCTCGGCTCTGATGCGGCCATGGCACAATACCTTTCCGCTTTGCTCAAATACGACTTTGACCGGTATTTCCGCAAAATACTTTTCGGACAGCAGGGCGAAGCGTCCGTGCAGATGTCGCTGTTCGGGATGCAGGAGACGACCGCACTCTCTGTTAATAGAGGACGGAGAGCCTACACGGAAAAACTCGAGGACTGGATGAAAAGCGGTACATTGGTAATGTTCGAGGGGCAGATTGGTACGGTCGTGTTCCGCAAGTCAAGCCACTATACCGATGTGGCCGTGGATTTCGTTCCGGTGGACGAGGGAAAGGTCAATATGGAGCGTGCAGCCGACTATTTCCCTGTCCGTGAAGCGTATTTCATGCTTTCTGTCAGGGAAAGGGATCTGCAGACCGAACAGACGGCCATACGTGAGCGGCTGAACACGCTCTATGATGCCTTTGTAGCCAAATGGGGATTTTTCCATGAGAACGACAACAAGGAGTTTATTATGCTTGACAGCCTCGGTGTCGAGGTGTTCACTATCGAAATGCAGCTTGGCGGCGATATAGTCAAGGCCGACATCATGCGTGAGCCTGTGGCTTTCACGAAGATTACGACCGACCGCATTCTACAGCCGTCTGAAGCGCTGGCAAGCAGCCTCAATTTCTACGGCAAGGTGGAAATGAACTACATCATGCGCTCTACCGGCCTGTCTGATGAAGATGTAATCGCAGCGTTGCAGGGCGAGATATTCTACAATCCTGTTACGGATGAATGGGAACACAAAGGCAAGTTCATTGCAGGCAACGTGATAGCTAAATGCGCGGAATTTATTTCCTGCATTCCCGACCTTTCGGAAAGGCAGCAGCAATGGACGGAAATATCCGTCAAGGCACTGGAGAACGCAACGCCCGAACCGATACCTTATGAAGAGTTGGATATCAATATGGGCGAGCGTTGGATTGACCCGCAGCTTTACGCCGACTTTGCGGCAGAACTTTTCGGGGTGGAAGCCGAAGTGATGTACTTTGATGTCAACGATACCTATGTAGTGCGTCTGAAAGGTTACTCCCCGGCAGCATACAACACCTATTCCGTACGTAATTTCAACGGTGAAGACCTGTTTGTCCATGCCTTGCATGACATAGTGCCGGAGATAACCAAAGAAGTGTATCGCAACGGCGACAAGGTACGTGTGCCCGACGAGGAAGCCATTCAGGAAGCGGCCACCAAGATACAGGAAATCCGCAGCAATTTCAACCAGTGGCTCGATGCCCGTCCTCTGGAAGTCAGGGATGAACTGGTACGCACATACAACGAGCGTTTCAACTGCTATGTCCGTCCGGCCTATGACGGTTCGGCACAGACCTTTCCGCAGCTTTCCTTTGAGCAGTTCCCGTACAACGAACTCTACCCGTCGCAGAAAGACGCAATCTGGATGATTAAGCAGAACGGCGGCGGTATCTGCTGGCACGAAGTAGGCACAGGCAAGACCATGATTATGTGCGTCTCGGCCTATGAAATGAAGCGTCTGGGATTGGTACAGAAGCCTCTGATTATCGGCCTGAAAGCGAATGTACACGAAATTGCCGACACGTTCCGCAAGGCATACCCGAACGCAAAAGTCCTGTACCCGGGCAAGGAAGATTTCACACCGGCCAACCGCAAAGAGGTATTTTCCAAAATCAAGAACAACAACTGGGATTGCATCATCCTGACGCACGAGCAATTCTCCAAGATACCGCAGTCCGAGGAAACCATGATAGAGATATTCACAGAAGAGCTTTACGATGTGGAGCGAAGCCTTGAAGTGTTGGAACAGTCCACCATGCGCTACCGTAGCCGCAAGATGCAGAAAGGGCTGGAAGTGAGACAGGAAAATTTGAAGGCGAAGCTGTCAGAGCTTCGTAAAAAGCTGGACGACCGCAAGGATGATACCGTGGACTTTCATTCAATGGGTATAGACCACATCTTTGTCGATGAATGCCACATGTTCAAGAACCTAATGTTTCAGACCCGACATACACGTGTCGCAGGTATCGGCAATACAAAAGGCTCGCAAAGGGCGATGAACCTGCTGTTTGCCATCCGTGACATCCAGCACCGAACAGGCCGTGACCTTGGGGCTACGTTTTTGTCCGGTACGGTGGTGGTAAATGCGCTGACAGAGCTTTATGTGATGTTCAAGTATTTGCGCCCACGTGAACTCAAGCGTCAGCAGATTAGCTGTTTCGATGCCTGGGCAGCCATATTTACCAAAAAGACAGCCGACTATGAGCTGAACGTGACAGGGGCAATCAAGCGCAAGGAGCGTTTCCGCACTTATATCAAAGTGCCGGAACTGGCGATGTTCCTGCGTGAAATCACCGACTACCGTACAGCCGACATGATACATCTTGATGTGCCGGAGAAAAATATCCGCTTCCTCTCTCATGCGCCGACAATCGAACAGGAAGAAATGATCGGACGCCTCGTTTCCTTTGCCGGTAGCGGAAACTGGGAAGACCTTGGGCTTGACACGATCGAGCCGGACAACCTCGACAAGGCAAAGATGCTCATTGCTACCAATGTGGCACGCAAGATGGCACTCGACATGCGCCTTTTGGGTGAGAAGTTCAGCGATGATGCAGGTAACAAGGCTTCCATCTGTGCCCGAACCATCTATGACTATTATGTACGCTCGGCGGCCAATAAGGGTACGCAGTTTGTCTTCAGTGACCTTTCCACTTACAAGCCGAACGAGTGGAACATCTATACCGACATCAAGGAGAAGCTGGTGCGCCTCGGCATCCCGGCTGATGAAATCCAGTTTATCCAGTGTGCCACCACGGAGAGGGCAAGGAAACGCCTTTTTGAAGACATGAACAGCGGCAGGGTGCGCGTTCTCTTCGGCTCTACGTCGATGCTCGGCACAGGGGTCAACGCCCAGCAGCGGGCTGTGGCGGTGCATCATCTGGAGATACCATGGAGACCTGCCGACATGGAGCAGCGCAACGGCCGTGCGGTACGCAAGGGCAACACCGTGAAACTCTGGGGCGGTAACGTGGTGGATATTGTAATCTACGGAACGGAAAAGACGCTCGATGCCTACAAGTTCAACCTGCTTAAAAACAAGCAGATGTTCATTAACCAGATTAACAACGGCACTATTGCCGTGCGCCGCATTGACGAGGATAGCATGGACGAGGACAGCGGAATGAACTTTGCCGAGTTCGTGGCTATCCTTTCAGGAAATACCGACCTTTTGAACAAGGCCAAGCTCGACAACAAAATCATGCAGTTGGAGAAAGAACAGGCCATATTCAAGAAAGAGCGCATCCGTGCCGAGCGCAAGATTGCGGCCAACACGGAAGCTGTCGGCAAGGCAGAGCGTATCGTGGCGCAGGTCGAGCAGGACATGAAGTATATCGCATCCTATAGCGGCAACAGGGAAACGCTGTTGCTCAATCTGCAGCAGGCTACCCGGGAAGAGACAGGCCGTGAACTGCACCGCATAGCCAAGACATACAGGGGCGAGGCTTACCGTACCATTGGCAGCTATATGGGGCTGAACTTGCTTGTCCGCAGCGAGTACACCCTTTCCGGCTCGTTCGACCGTAACGCTTTCTTTGTAGAGGGCGTAAGCGGACTGAAATACCGCTGTGGCGTGTCGGGAGCCCTGCCGTTGGGATTTGCCGAATCGGCACGATACCCGCAGGCCGCACTTGAAAGGATGCCGTCTTTGATAGAGAAGCAGCAGAAACAGATAGCCATGCTGCAGCACGAAATACCGACCTTGCAGGAAATCACCGCCCGGAAGTGGAGCAAGGCGGAAGAACTGGAACGCTTGAAGCAGGAATGTAAGGAATTGCAGCAGCGGATTGACGAGGCACTCAAGGAAGCCGAGCGTCCGCAGTCCGAAGTTCCCGAAGAAGAAAATACTGTCAGGGCTGCCTGACCGTGATTCATTGATTTAACCTTTTGCCTGTCCGGTCGTGATGATCGGGCAGGTTTTCCTGTGTTCCGACCTGCCGGGGCCCGTCTGACTTTTATAGTCTGGCATCTGCCTTTTTTATCCTCCTTTTCCCTTTTTATCGCCTCCCTTTATATCTGTCTTTCAATCCTTTTATATCTTTGTCCTTGCAGTCCGTCCTGACCTTCCGGCTTATTGTTCCGCGAAAGTAACGGATAACAGCTGCACCTTGCAAATCCTCACGGCCTGCGGTGGCCGACGGAAATCTTCCTTCTCGGGGAGAAGCGTATTTCTGTCGCCAGATTTGTCCGGTTGCCGTTATCACTTTCGTGGTGCGGAAAAATAAATCCGGCGAAGGTCTTTAAGGACCGAAAGCAGGGAAAGAAAAAAGTAAACTTGATAAACGATAGCATTATGGAAAATGAAATCAGAGAGAGAAGCGTGGAAGTGGACGGCATGACCTTGACACTGCTTCATAAGGACGGTAAATGGGTTTTCCCCCTTGTCACATATTACCAGCATGGACTCGGAACACCGCTTTGTCTGGCATTGCTGGCGTATGTAGAAGACAGTAACGAATTTGAGTCGGAAACCATCATCACGGTCAATCTGCCTGATGCGGAACGCAGTGCCGGGTGTCAGTTCATCGACACGAACAACAACGGGGAAGAAGTTCTCGACTGGCTCATGCTTTACGGATTATGTACCCCTACCGGCAGATACGCCGTTTCGGGTTTCTGCAAGTATCCCGAGGTGGATTTTTATCAGAGCGAACGCTTCATGCAGCAGAAAGAGCTTTGCGACAGGTATTTCAACTTTGTTGATTGACAGGCAGGAGAAGGCGGTCATACGGGACTGCCTTCATGGCCTTGCCTGCCAGTGTCCTTTTATACTTAACGCTTTCCGTTAACTTGTTATAATAAGAGAATATCAACTTGTTATAAGAAAGAAACTTGAATTATATACAAAATTTCTTCTATACAAAGATATATTCGCTATTGTTCGTCATAAATCTACTTGTCTTATTCCATGAATAAAGTATTTTCGATTCCTACAAACTGTTCTTTTTCTTCCGGACCAATGATAAGAAATGTTGCTTTATCTATCCTGTCATTTTTAATACAACCGATGAAGTTATAAATATAACTTTCAGTCGTTTCACTTGGTTCGAGTCTTTTCCCATAAGGGCTCTTTATTACTATTGTGTCATTGTGAAGTTCATATTTGGATTTTCCTTCCAGTAGATAGAGGGTGTTTTTTGTATTGAAAGTAAGTGAATCTTTGCTTATAAATGTTAGTGACAGACTCTCTGTACTGAATGTCTTTCCTATAATCTTTGTTGTATCCAGTACCTTTTGATTTTCAGGAAAATCCTCAGAACAAGAAAACATGAATGCAAATAGAGGAATTACCAGTAATAATTTATTTATTGTATTCATTTTTATTAAGTTGTTTGCAATTATAAATCAAACTATTTTCTGCCCCCTCCAAATGCATATCCGACAGAAATTCCTAAATTGTTATAACCTTTGTAACCTAATTTGGTATAGGCAGTTACCCTAAAATGATTAAACATTTCAATACCAATACGTGGTGTAAAGATTGCTTTAACCGCATCATTTCCAAAGTTGCCTTGAACTACTTTACAAGATGCAATACCAACGCCAATGCCGATAAACGGAGAAAACTTTTTTCCTCTCATAAAATTATAATCAGAATAAGCAGATACAGATAAGATCCTGTTTGAAAGGTTTGAACCTTCATACTTTCTTGCTGTACTGCCTCCATATAATTCCAAACCTAAGTCAATCGGATATTGAGGGAAATTATATCTCCCTTCAATGGCAAAAGCTGGGCCAATCTGATTTTTGCCGACATATTTGCCAATTCCGTAGGTTCCGCCTACAGAGATTTCAACTTCAAATGGTTTCACATAAGTTACTTCCTGTGCACTCGCTTTTGCCCCTGCTAATATCATAAGCAGTGAGCTGATAGAAAATAAATAGATAATCTTCATAAAATAGTTATTATAATCAACGATTTAATATAAAACGCATAATACTATTCATACCCCTATTTTATAATGTTAAAATAATGAAACAAAATTGATTGGAAGGGTAATTTGTGATGCAAAAAATACTATTATATCTCTCAACCCCTTTTCTATCCGGCTTTCCCAACCCGAAAATTAAGGTATGCTGTCTGTGCCGCGGTCCGCCCTTCACTTCAAGGTACGGAAGGCTGTGCCCGATCAACGGCAGTCTGCATCATGCCGCTTCATGCCGGAGCTTCGACCTGTCGAAACAACCGGTATTCCGCTATATGGGCATCCTGCCTGGTTGTTGCTCCGGCACATTCCGCCTTTTGTCCGCAGCTTTCCTTTCCGGGCCGACGGCGTCATGGGCAAACGGTGACACATTCTGCTTGTGCCGTCCGTCGTGCCTCCGGCATGTCACAGTCAGAAAGAGTCCCCTTTTTGTTTGCCCGGCAGACCGTTTCTTTTACCCGCCCAAGCCGTCAGTCCTTTTATCAGATGCCTTTTTACAGGCCGATGGCCAATTCCATTTCTATTTGCGATTATTGCCTGCTGTCATTCCTTGTCTGCCACCGCATAGGTTTTATCGGGTGCGAATGTAGGCTGTCGCGCCTGATTCTTCCGTTTTGAAGTGCATTTTGAAGGAAAATCTTCCTTGCCTGGCAAGAGTATTTTGCTTCAAAAAAACGTCGAATGGGCTGTACCGACATCCTTATAATGCACCATAAAACCCCAAGGCGGTCCGGCAAAAAGGAACCGACCAGAGGGAAAATAAAAATATTATTAACAATAAAAATCAATGAATTATGGAAAAAACAGGTATGCAGTCAGCAGAAGAAAAGAACATCAGTATGGTAGCATTGGCAGACATTCAGCCGAGCGGTTATAACCCACGCAAGCATTTTGACGAGGCGAGCCTTACGGAACTGGCAGACAGCATCCGTCAGCAAGGAGTATTGCAACCTATCGGAGTACGCCCGATTGATGAAAGCGGAAAGTTTGAAATAGTTTTCGGAGAACGCAGATACCGTGCTTCCCTTATGGCGGAAATGACGGAAATTCCGGCGGTCATACTGAACGTGTCCGACGAGGTGGCAGAGGAAATGGCGGTAACGGAGAACCTGCAAAGAAAGGATGTTACACCCATTGAGGAAGCAAACGCATATCAGAAACTTATTGAAAGCGGTAGGCACGACATTCACTCTTTGGCCGTGCAGTTCGGCAAGAACGAAACCTATATACGCACTCGTTTGAAGTTTACCGCCCTTATCCCCGAAATTGCGGAACTTTTGGAAAAGGACGAGCTGACAATCAGTGTAGCGAGTGAAATCTGCCGTTATGGCGAAGATATTCAGAGAGAAGTGTTCGACAAACATCTGAAAGAGGGTATCATGTATGGCAGTTGGCGAGGCATGAAAGCTACCGAAGTTGCGAAAAACATAGAACGTGACTTTACGGCCGACCTTGACCGCTACAATTTTGACAAAACACTTTGTCTGTCATGTCCGCACAATACGAACAACATGACACTCTTTTGTGAGGGTGGTTGTGGAAATTGTGCAAAGCGCAGTTGTCTTGCTGAAATGAATACGGCGTTCATTGTAGAAAAGTCTGTTCAGGCGTTAAGTGCCCATCCGCTACTTTCTCTTGGGTACAATCCATACTGCTATGATGCAGACGCAGTAAACCGCCTTAAAGAGTTGGGCTATGAAATTACTGAACTTTCAGGCAGATGTTACCAATACCCCGAATTGCCGGAAGAACCGCAGGCCTCTGACTATGAAACGGAAGATGCGTTCAGAGAAGCCAAGTTGGAGTACGACCAGGAAGTCAACGACTATATGGAAGAATGCAAGGAACTGGTTCGCAGAAACGAAGAGGGAGAGATAAGCCTGTACGCACAGATAGGTCAGAAAGACATTTCCATGTGCTATGTGGAAGTGGCAACACAAAGTTTAGTCAGCGCACAGACTGCAGGGCAGGAGCAGCTGTCACCAATACAAAAATTGGAAAAGCAGGACAAGCGCAACAAGGAAATTGCACGTGAAAAGACCATAGAAGATACCAAGAGACGGATTTTCGAAGTTGACGTGACAGAAGCTAAATTTGGAGCAGAAGAAGACAAAATGATATATTTCTTCCTGCTTTCATCGCTTCGCAAAGAGCATTTCGCAACAGTTGGCATAGAGAATGAAGACATCCGGTATTTGTCAGACGAGAATAAACTGAATATCATAGCCAATCTTACTCCAAAGGCAAAGGCTGTTATCCGCAGGGATTATCTGATAGCCAATTTCAAGAGTAACGCATACGGAAATAATGCCGTAGCCGACTTGTTGCTTGAATTTGCACAGAAGCACATGCCCGAAGCATTGGCAGAAATCAAGGGTTCGCATGACGAGGTGTACGAAAAACGCCACCAGCGTATCGAGGAAAAGAAAGCTGTCCTGCAGGTACAGGAACAGGCAAAGCAGGAGACAGAACATTCTGAAAGTGATACTACCGAACAACAGCCTCAGTCTCAAGAGGCTGCTGCCTGACCATAATTCATAATTTGTTTCAGATACAGGACGGAGAAATCCGTCTTGTATTTTTTGTACCGGTTTCTCCTGTTACTGCCCGAATCACTTTTTTATCTGCCTGCTTTTTCTCCGGTAGCCTGTGACTACTGGAGATACCAGGTCCGGATCTGTGGCTGATGACGGAATCCGGCACGAGCAGTCTTCTGCCATCGGCCGCTCCGGGAACCTTTATAATCTCTCCAGTTATACTCCATCCGTCACATTTCCCCACCGCCACCCTTGTCCTTTTCTATTCTCCTTTTTGCTGATTGTCGAGTTTTCCTTTCGCCCCTTCCTTTGTCACCGCATTGGTTTTATCAGGTGCAAATTTAGTCAGCCGCGCCTGCTCCTCTCGTTTTGAAATGGATTTCTTGATAAAATCTTCCTTGCCGAAGCAAGAGTATTTTACCAAGAAAAAACGTCGGAATAGGCTTTAACGTCAGACATTGTTCGCACCATAAAACCCGAGGCGGTTCCGCTAATAAGGAAGCCGAACTAAGGGAAAAAATAAATGAGTATTCACATTTAATGATAGAATTGACTATGGACGAAAACATTCAGGATTCTAAAGAGTTCCGCCTTGCCAAGGATTGGGAAATGGCAGTAAACAGTTTCTCTTTCAACCCGAAACGCTTTGCAGCAGCTATCCCAACAATGCATCCCACGCTGCAGCAGAGCTTGTACAGACTGATTAAGGAATGCATCAAAGTAATGGCTGATGACACCCGTTACTACGATGACCGTAATATTGCTTCACACCAGGAAGCAAAATGCATGATGGAATATCTTGAAAAGCATGGACGTAATATACCTCTTAAATAATTGAGTTATGAAAACAAAGGATTATAATTTTAACGGCAACACTTATGTGTGCCGTATCGTTCAAGCCAACAATGGCGATGAACTTGTTATCGCACCTACTACTTTATTGGATGTCATCCAACCCGGTAGTTTTGAAGATGAAAATGATGGCTTTGCTAATAAAGAAGCCGAATATATTTATGACGAGATTTTTTTCTTCACTGATGCGGAAACTCTTGCTTTACCCGAGGAACAGTTTATCGAAGAACTGAAGAAGGATAATCGTGAGTGGTTTGAATAATTAGTATGCAATCATTAAATACTTATGCATTATGGATAAAGATTATGTTATGCGTATAGCCGAGACTATCCGCGAGCAGCTGGTAACGATGACCGACACGCCGGTCCTTATGTCATGGGGCATCGGGGAGTTTATGGCAACAGTATTCAAGAACCTCCCGGGACTGAAATTCCATGTAAACGGAAGACTCTTCCAAGGGGAAGTGCTGATCTGTCTGAACGGCTCGGACTATTATGAAGTATATCTCCGGAACGGGACAGACATAGAGTGCCTCAGTGACGAAGTCTGCTTCGATGAATTGGGAGAACTGATAGACCGCCATATTGAAAGCGGAACTGACAAAGAGGAATATGCACGCTTCTGTGAACAGGTTGTATCATTTTTTTAATATTAAGCGCGAGTCCTTCAATTCTTTTGGAGGACTTCTTGCATAATAATAACGTACTCAGTTTCTTAAATTATTATCATATTTGATTTTCAAACCTTGCCCAATACCGTTTTATACGATTGATATCCTTCTACATATATGCTAACAAATTGCTTTGTATGAAAATATAATGTTTTTCACAGAAAATCGGCTTGTTATCAGTTATTTATCCAAAATTCTGAACTTTACTCTGCAAAGGTTGATACACGCCTTACATTCCTGTCAAGGAACGCCCTGCTTGATGAAGACAATCTTCCTTTCCCTCAGTTCGGGAAAGCGTATTGACTGTATCATCATTGTCCGGAATAGTCGCAAATCTTTTGTGGCAGAGAAAAGTCATACTCAAAAAAGGTTAATCCAATATAGTGAATTTGTGGATTATGCGTATCTTTAGGGCATAATAGAAAAAGAACATGAAAGAAGAACAACCCCATCATCATACAAGCAATTACGACCGGTTCATGTCCGGAGAATATTGCAACAGTCTGAACCCGCAGGTACTTGAAATGATTTCCAATACAAAAGCTTGTCTTGCCAGACTTGACAGCCCGGACTTGGAAGATTCAGAGAGAAGCGGTATTTTAAGGAATATGCTCGGTAGTATAGGCCAACAATCGGCAGTAGGACGTAATTTCTTATGTCAGTGCGGAAAGCATATTTTCATTGGGGATAAGTCTGTCATCAATGACAACTGCACAATGATGGACGAGAATCATATCCGTATAGGGAATCAGGTTCTGATAGCCCCCAATGTACAGTTCTATACGGCTACACATCCGATAGACTACAACGAAAGATTCGTCGAGAACTGGGATGAAAATTCGGGCGAACTATTTTTCCGTACACGGTCTCTTCCTATTACCGTAGAGGACAATGTGTGGATTGGTGGCGGCAGTATAATTCTTGCCGGCATAACAATAGGAACAGGAAGTGTGATTGGTGCCGGAAGTGTCGTGACAAAATCAATCCCGGCAAATTGTGTAGCTTTGGGGAATCCGTGCAGGGTGATCCGATACCTGAAGTCTGACAATAAAATCCAATCAATTAAATCATTCAAACTACGAGCTTGGACCATAGCGGACATATCGGCACTGGCAAGACACCTGAACAATAAAAAGATTTGGGACAATTGCCGTGATGCTCTTCCTTATCCCTATACGGAAAAGGATGCAGAGCAATTCATAAGTTTTGTTGAAGGACAAAGTGAACAGAACAATTACTGCATTGAGATTAATCATGAGGCAGCAGGAAATATCAGCTTCATCAGGGGTACAGACGTTGAGCGGTATAATGCAGAACTGGGCTATTGGCTTGCAGAGCCATATTGGAACCTGGGCATCATGACCGAAGCCATAAAGCAGGCTGTGGAAGATTATCTAAGCCATTCCGATACAGTGCGGATCCATGCCCATGTTTATGAAAACAACCTGGCATCGATGAAAGTTCTCGAAAAAGCCGGTTTCCATAAGTGCGGCATCCTCAGAAAAGCCTGCTTCAAGAACGGCCGCTTTGTCGATTGCCATTGTTATGAATTACTGAAGTATAATATTACCGACAAATAGATTCTCTCAAATGAAAACGATATATTATATTATCCCAATAGTTTTCTTCATTCTTTGTTCATGTGGCACTACATCCCGCATGACCTATAGCAATGGCTATATTCTTGATTCAGAAGGCAAAGTTTTAGGGAATTACGCCAATGGACATATATTCGATACACAACGGAATATAAAAGGGTATTATGCCAATGGTTATATCTACGACAAATCCTACAAGATCAAAGGAACATATAATAATGGATTCGTAAAAATGAACTATGCCACTGATTCCATTAAATAGAATGAAAGCTATGGCAACACAAGATATAGCGGCAGTCCTGAATAAGACATATATTCAAATTCATTTCCGTAATGTCCAATCACTTTGCAACATAGACAATGGCAACCTTTCGGTAAAACGAACCATCCTTGCAAATCCAACAATGGATAGTCCGGACCTTATATATTCACTTATTAGAATTCTTGATGACCGAGTGATAACCAAGCCGGAAGAGCCCGAAGATAAAGAAATCAATTCGGAAGAGGATATTGTATATTACAATAAATGTCACTTCAATAAGTATGAAACGGAAAAAGAACTGCTTAGTGAATGTATGGATGTACTTCATAAATTGGAATTTACAATAACGAAACAGTAAATATTTAAGGGAGAATCTGACAGAAATACGTCGAAAGATTCTCCCTTATTTTTAATCTTCAAAGAGCAGCAGATATTCCACCTTTCTTCTTCGTTCAATGCTCGGAACTATCTCGTTTCAATACTATGCAGCAAATAGCAGTACAAACATTCTGTTTTATGTAATCTTTCTTTTTTCCTTAACGGTTTCTTAAAAGAAATATATACTTTTGCATCAAAAGGAACAAATATGAGGAATATATTATATATCATTATATTAGCAATAGCATTATGTGCATGTAACAATTCCATACAAAAAGATGATCTTTTGGATACAGCAGAATCAATGACTGTTGAGCATCCCGATTCTGCCCAAACGATATTGGAAACATTATATCCATATTCAAAATTGACCCAGCAACAAAGAGCACGATGCGGAATATTGCTTGCTACGGCAAAACTTCAACAAAGCAAAGCCTTTGCCTCTGATAGCCTATTGGACAACAGTGTATCATATTTCAAGCAAAATTGTGACAGCATAGAGCTATTCAAAGCCTATCAGCTCAAAGCCTATCAGTCTATGTGGCGTGGACAACAGGATTCAATGTCCTATTATTTGCAGCAGTCAATCAACATGATAGGTGAGGGAAATAAAACCCAGCTATATTCTTTGAATATGAAACTGGCTGATATTTATTGTGAACCGTCTGCTGAAAAAGATTACAATAAAGCAATAGTATATGCAAGGGAAGCATTAACTTATGCGGAGACAGAACAACAAAAGGCCTATGCTCTGCACCAAATAGGTGCCTGCTATGGCTTCATCAATGAAAATGACTCCGCATTGGTTTATATCGCTCGTGCCATTGATTTTTCACAACAAAATAAAGGAGAATCTAATTATACAACCTATGTGCTGAATTATGCAAATACACCAGGCGTAAATTACGAAAAAGCCAAAAGCTATTTAACTGAATTACCTGGAAACAGTTTGGGAAGGTTGATTACTTTAGGTTTTCTCAATCTAAACAATAGACATACAGGCATTGCAAAATACTTTTGCGACAAAGCTGATTCGTTATATAGTAGCGCCCCTGATAAGTATTCAATCAATACATACAACAGCCTCAGAATACTCAATGCGTGTGTAAAATACACCTTGGGTGAAGAAGTTTCTGCAAGTGAAGGGATTTCAAGGAACGATTCAATTTCACAAGTCATTTCAAGAAAAGAA
>ERZ779669.390-NODE-390-length-27077-cov-40.973207_pt1 | contig 27077 bp, 27 predicted proteins | sample MGYA00511372_ERZ779669 | MGnify/ENA primary metagenome ERZ779669 (study PRJEB29588, sample SAMEA1967891) | human gut metagenome | biome: human gut; feature: human-associated habitat; material: faeces | place: Denmark | collected 2008/2010 ... | reverse complement strand
CTTTGGGTAGACGTTCAATATCAATTACCCCAGATGTAATTTTTGAAGCATCTATACCATTAGCAACCCCTATATCTACAATATGTCCTTTCTCATCCTTAGTAATAGAATTTATAATAGTTCCAGATGTAGCACTCCCTCCAACAGGAGTGTAGTGATTTGCAGCACTAGTAACCTTACTATCTGGAGTGTCTATATTACCTGATCCTAGGATACTTTCACCATTAATAGTTTTAATATTAGTTCCAGAAACTAACTCTTCTTGTAATTCTTCAATCTCAGTTCCTACCATAACTGGTTGATTTTCTAGAATATATGCAATCAGAGTTATGTTATTAGTTCCTGATAAATATGTTGCATAAGCAACAAAGCCTCTCTGAGATTCTGAAGAGGAATACTGTCAATAATTAGAGGGTAACGTCATTTCAGCAGTTTTAATTCTAATTAAAACTGCTCTATCATTTGCTGCAGCTTCTGCAACTCTATTAAAATCTGTCTCATTTGGTATTTGTTCATTTTCTACCGTAATAGAAGGAACATCACCTACATTAATATTACCATCTCCTAATAAAGAAAGATTGTTAATTGTTCTAATTGATTCTCCACTAACAAGAGTATCCTGTTTGGTAGCCATCTCTTTATCAAGAGAATCAATCTTTTCACCATTCTCTGCAACTGTACTCTTTAAAGTACTAATATCTGTACTATTAGTAGCTACTTCTCCAGATAAAGATTCAACTGTAGTAGAATCAGCTTTAAGAGCTAATTGTTCATCAACATAAGTCTTATCTGCTTTAGGAGCTAATCCGTCTGTTAATGCTGTTTCAGTTACAAATTGAGAGTCATTTTGTAATTCACTTACTTTAGTTGGAATGTCACTCTTTAAAGCATAATTACCTGCAGCTTGAATACCAAGATCAGCAAGGGTTTTATTTCCAGACAATTCTACTGAATTAATCTGTGGCTTATTTGTCAACTGGTTATAATCAGATATTGATATTTCAGAAGTATTAACACTTATGTTACCATTAGCTACTAAAACTGCAGATACCTCAACGATTGTAGAATCATCTTTAAGATACATTCCTTTTAAATATAACGATTCGTTGTTTTCAATGGCAACTAAAGGAAGAACTACTACTTTGCCTTCGTAAGTGATCTCAGCAAATAAATAGAACTCTAAATTAGACTTAATAAAAGAATATACATAAGCTTGATGTTCTGTATCATTTTCATCTAAATGTAAGAATAAATGATTATTAAAGGCAGATATAACGTTATCTACAATTCGTATATTAGCTCCTGCTGTTAATTTATCTTGTTTTTTAGAAATAGCTGTATTAATCGCACTGTTAATATTGTCTATTTCTTCTTTAGTATACTTATCATTAAGAATACCAAATACTTGAGATGTTAAAATACCAGAAGCATTAGTACTTGTATCATATCCAGGAAGTTCAACTGCTTGTCCAGTTTGATTGCCTAAAGATGGAGTAATAGTCAATTTAGTAGGTATTGCTTGAACCTGTATTGCTGGAACTATATTAGTTGAGGCTTCTAAAGTCTTACCATTTAAAGAGGGCTTATTTTGCAGATCTTGATAATTATTAGTTCCTAAATCTTCTCCATTTAAAAGAGCTATATTATCATCTTTATCTATTACTAAGGCTTTGGTTACATTATCTCTTGTAATAGTGTCTGCCTCAAGTACATTTAAATAGGGTAATAGATTTTCCATATTATATAATTTTTATTATTAATGTCTATAAACAAAATAAGAGCAAGTAAAATTAATTACCCGCTCTTAATCTGATTATCCAACTATTGCAGCAATAGCTTCTGCTGACAACTCATAAGGATAAGAATCCGAATCAGTAGAGAGAGTCAGAGTATAAGCATTCTGATCCCCTTTTGCTGTACCAGTAATACCAGTACCTGCAGAAGCGCTTACATAATCATCTTTACCAAGGAACCAGTAATGACCATTACTATCCTCAACAACAACTGCAAGCTGACCGATCGATAAAGCTGCAATTTCAATTCTCTTAGCAGTTTCCATCTTTGTAAATACAAGAGCTAACTCATTACTTACATAGTTAACTCCTGCGGATTCGTCAACATTCAAAGTTGAGGTTAAAGAACCAGTAGCCTTACGGAACTGATACTCATACCATTGAGCTTCACCCTCTAAAGTGATACTTTCAATCATATTGTCATCACCTACAACTACAGATTTTACATCTGAATATTGAGTAATCCAAACTCTTTTGATACCACCTAACGAAGGCTGGCAATCAAGTGTAATTCCATTAAGCGTTATTAAGCAAGCCATATATTTATTAAATTTTATTAATTATTCGTATTTCCACATAAAACCTTTATATGTCTTTCTTATTCCTCTGCAAAACTCCACAAAAACCCATAGGCAGATTTACGTCTACCAGAGCATACATCTGTAATATGATGTCTCTTACTTGAGCCATAATGTCTAGCTGCAGACCTTGCAGAAGGTCAGCATCTGACAAAACTACCATCTAAATTATATTGATAAATAATTTTTGCTTTAGCCTGAATCATAGACTCAATAATAGAAAAATTATTTTTACCATATTTATTTATACTATTCGATAGTTTTTTACAGTTACTTGATCTTCTACAATGCTCCTTAAATCTAGTTTCAATGTCTCTTGTTGTCTGTCCGACATACACTTTTTGTGTAATGTTATTTTGAATAAGATAAATCATTCCAGTATATTTCATAAAAGTAGGAGATTTTCGGCCTGATTTTTTAATATTGTTTTATGTAATTATCTATTTATTCAGCTTTTGCACCAAGTACGATCTCATCTGGGAACGCCACTTGTACACCAGCGTTAAATTCAATAGCTAATCTAAATTCTCTGAAATCCTGCGAATACCACATTTCGAATTTCTCTTCGTCATTCATCATATCGCAGCCATAGAAGAAGTTCTTGTCAAGCTGACCAGCAACGATCTGGTCAGTTCCGTTAAGACCATTAACAGCGATTACTTTAACCTGCGAACCAGGAAGCATAATCTCACCGTTAAGATTCTCACCACTATAATGGTAGTAGTTCTTAGCAACTAACTCCTGGACGAATTTACGGAAGGTATCAGCGCCTACTAAGATAGAAGCACCATCAAGTACTTTCTCAGGAATAGCGTTATAAACAGCCATAATGTCATCGTAAGCAGAAGTACCAGTAATCTTTACATCAACAGTACCAGTAGCAGTTTTTAAGATCTTTAACAGACCATCAAAGTACTTCAGGTTATTAGTCTGAGAAGTAGTATCACCTTGCCAGATAGCGGTTTCAATAGAGGCTTTAACATTCTCAACTACACCACTAATAAAGTCCTCTTCGAAAGGAAGCGTTTTCTGACCAGCAGCAACGCGAACCTGATACTGAGTCCAATATTTAAGCATAGCTTTGTCGCAATAAGCCATATTAATCTTGATATTTCCAGTCGTAAGAACTCGTTGTGAAAGAGTCTGCGTTCCAGCCTCATCCCATCCACAAGTCAGACCATCTCCAAATTCAACATCAGTTGAAAGTAAGTTAAGAGCAGCTGAAGTTTTAATATCAGTCTGTAAGTTAAATAAACTAGCACTCTTAGCTTTTAATACAGCCTCTTTAATAAGAGGTAATCTACGCTGCTCAACATAAGCAGTCAAAGAAGTCATTACAGGATTCATAAATTATTAATTTTTAAATTATTAACCAATAAAGTTTTTAAGCTTTCTATCTATTTCTGCATTGCCACTTGTAGGAGTAGTACGCTTTGTTTCAATCTCTTCTTCTGCAGAGAAAGCAGCACTCATTTTGCTCATTTTCTCAACAGTCTCTTTTGTTTCAGTTCCTTTTGCTTCAAGCTCGGCAACCTTCTTTGTAAGTTTGTCTACAATGTCATAAAGCTCATTAATCTCTCTATGAATTGCATCAATGGCATCAGTTTCACTTTCTTTAACACCATCAGTTTGAACCATAGGATCTGCAACTTCTTCCTCAGCAGCTACCTCAACAGTGCTCATTCCTTCTTCTGGATCTACTTCAGCTTTGGGATCAGTAATCGATTCAACGCGACCTTCCTTAACTACGATAGTTTGACCATCTTCGGTAACATAATCACCATCAGCAGCAGGAGCGTATTCGCCATTCTCATCCATTACATAAACATCCATTCCAGCTTTAAGATCTTCGTCAGAATCCCAAGTTAAGACTCCCTTTGAAGTTTTCAGATCACTGAATTTTGCCAACATTTTGGCAAGCTCTAATTTGATTTTAGTGAATTTGCTCATAGTTTACTTTTTAATTCGTTTTATCTTCTTCAACATTCTTTGTATCTCTTTAAGTTCTGTATATTCATCATCCTTACGTTCTAAAGTAAATAAGCCTTCAATAGAGAAGCCTTTGAACTTTCCAGCTTTAATAGCATCCCAAATAATAGGATTATTTATTTTGTAAGTTACAAATAAAGAACCGTCAGGCACATCTTTGAATTCTATGGGAGAAATTCCTCGTTTCTCATCTTTAATGTAAAGTTCTTGTAGTACAATTCCAGGAATCGAAGAATCTTCTAAATGCTCTATATTAACAGCATCAGTTCTTTTATCCCTCATCATCTTCTCAGCCATTGCTCTTAAAGTCTCTTTATTATATTGGATATAATATTCTCCCAAATTGTCATCTCGTCTAAAAATTGGCATATCACATACCATTAAACAAGAAGTTACAATATGTTGATCTTCATCCATAGAGAATTTCAAAGAGTTATTAAATGCAACCCAGTTTACTTGGGTAGCTGGCTTTGATGTTAAAGCTACATATTCTATGCCATCAAAATCGTCAGTTATTACTGCTTGGTATAGTGGCAGTTCGTTATACATATTTCCCATTTTTTATTAATATATAGTTAGTTAGAAAAATGTAATATTGGTACAATCTTTTAATAAATTATATTTATATAGAATATAACTGTCAAGTTTTTACTCACACAGGTATCTAAGATAAATAAAATTTTGACATTGCACTACTATATAAGCACTGATTTACAGTAACTTACATAGTAGGCTACAATAATTTACTCACTTTAGAAACTTGCATTTGATTCTGTAACTGCAACTTTAGTTTGAGCAGTAGTAATATCACTCTCAACTACATAACATTTAACTGGTTGATTCAATTCATCAGTCTCTTTATTGCCAAGTAAGTTTCGAGTATATTCTACAGGAGCAGTATTTAAAGCAGCAGGAGCAGTAGTTCCTGCATCACTTCCAGAACCTCCAGATGAAGGTAATTGTTCATTTTGGATAGCTTTTACATTAGCAATACCAGCTATAACAGCAGTAGCAGCTGCAATAGAAGCAAGAATAGGTCCTACAAATGGAATACCCACCATAGCTTTATATGCACCTTGGGCAGAACTGATAGTATCAATAATAGCTTGAGTAGTAGCTAATGCTTTATAAACTTTAAAGGATTTCTCTCTTTGCTTCTCTGATTTTTTATCATCACTAGCTTCTTGTTTAAATACATTAGCTAAAGCTCCACTTAAAGAAGAAGCTACATTCATAGTAGCTTGAATAGCCTGTTGCTTTTTAGCTTGTCTATCTTTAAATGCTTGAAGATCTGCTTCTTCTCTTGCATTAGCTGCTTCTGATAAAGCTATATCATTAGCTTCTTGCTGTAATTTAATTGCTTGAGATTGATTGGCATATTCTTGTTCAGTTATCAGCTTATTGTTATATTGCTCATCTAAAATAGCTTGCTGTTGAGACATCAATTCATTCTCTCTTGTAATTCTATCTTTAGTGAGATTATATAACTGTTCATTATAAGCTAATGTATCTTGATATTGTCTTTGAACATCTTCTCCAGATTGATAAAAATCCGTTGAACCAAATTGTTGAACTCTAGTTTCATAACTTCCAGATTTACCTGCAGATAATGCAGCCTCTTTATTTGCAAATAATTGAGATTCCCTATCTTGCATTTCTTGTAATGCAGATAATCTATTTTCTAAGTCTTCTCTATAACGTTCATTATTATTATCTAGTCACTCTTTATTATATGCATCATTTAACTGCTTTAATCTCTCATTATATTCTTTAACTGTTAGTAATTTGAGATTATAGGCTTCTTTAAGTGCCTCTAATTGATTCTGGTAGTTTCTATTTAATTCATCAAGTTCTCTTGCTTCATCATCTAAAAGAAGTTTCCTATTTTCTTCATAGAAATCGTTAATAACTTTAAGCAGATCTTGATTATGTTTCTTTCTTTCTTCTATCTTCTTTAGATACTGGGCTTTAGCTTCTTCTCTCTGCTTACGTTCTGCAGCAATCTCCATTAACTTAACTTTTTCATAAGCTGCAGCAGATTTTTGCATTAAATCATTTAGCTTCTCAAAATATGTATTATAAATACCAGAAGCTTCCTCATAAGCCGCTTTTTGAGCATCAGTTAACTTACTTAAAAAGAAATCAACTTCATTAGAACTAGTCTTTAATCCTCATCGTATTGCTTTGGAATAATTTTCCCAAGTTTCATATCCAGATTTCTTAAATTCTTTTTTGAAGTATTCATTACTTTTAAGTATATTAGTAAATGAGTCAGAATATGCTTTAGTTACACTGCCAAAATGATGAAATAATTCAGCACCTAAATCTCCTAATTCTTCAGCATAATCTTTCCAAATTTGTATTTCACTTTTTTTACCAGCAGCTAACTCTCTCTCTCTTTGTCTCTCCAATCCTGCAATTTCAGTATTAGCTCTGGCGTAACTTGTTCCTCATTGATCAGTTATATCTTTTAAACCAGAAATACTAATTTTTAAATCATCAATTCCTGATGCTGCTTTAATTGCAAAATCTATTAACATACCAAGAGCTACAACTAAAGCTCCAATTCCTGTAGATATAATTGCAGACCGTAGCACACCCATTGCTACAGATAATCCTCCAGTTGCAGCCGTAGCACCACCCATTGCTACAGATAAGGCTTTAAATGATTTTACTCCATTAAGAATACCTTCACCTAAACCTTTTAATCCTCCAATTCCCTGAACTATAGCAATTGCTGCTTGCAATTTAACCATAGTTTTTTGAAGATTCTCTGTATCTTTTCCAAATAAAGTGAATACTGCACTAACAGCTGAAACTCCTCCAGCTAAACCTCCTGCTACTTGATTGATACTGTCAAACGCCTTAACTGCATTTACAGTTTTACCTTGCATAGATTCTGTAGCAACACCTAACTTATTTTGAACATTAACAAGTTCTTCAAGCTTTTTAGTATAGTCAGTACTACCAATCTCAAGATCTTCAAGTTCAGCCGTCAAGCCAGCTACTTCTTCTCGTAGCTGCTTGATCGACTTTGAACTGGTTTTAGTATCTACACTAATTACTTTTTTAATTTCTTCAGCCATATTAGTTTATAGTTACGTTTTTAACAGTATCTTCTGTTAGTGTTAAATTCTCTGTATATTTAACTGTTCCTGTTGGTCCGTCAGATACTCTAAATAAAAATTGAACTCCATTTTGAGCATATATTCTATAACTTCCATCATCTCTCATATAAGTGTCATTTAAGAAATTATCATTTTCAGTTAGAATCTGATTAACACCAGAAGGAATACCTCCAGTAGAAGTTTGAAGCTTTCCTGTAATAAGAACAGCTTTATTTGGGTCTGGAGTTTGAGTAAACATACATTGAGAACCATCTACGCCTCCTTGTTTATAAAGACTAAAATAGAAACTCCTTTGATTATATGTAGTATTCTCATTATATGTAACTGTCAATTCTGTTTCTCCAGGTTGTCCAGATTCAGGTGTAATGCTTACAATTTCATTTGGACTATATCATCCTAATTCCCAAGGAATATTAGAAGTAACTGTAATCTTTTTAGTTCCAGCTTGATAATCTACTATTGGATCTGAATCGTCAAATGATATATACTCACCTGAATTTTGAAGTCCAGCTAAATAACTATTAATATCTTGAACTTTAATAAATTCACATCTAACAGTAGAATCTGAATTAATATCATAAGCATCTATCTTATTAAGTACCCAGTATGAATCTTCAAAATAATAGAATTGTCTAAGTAAATCATATTTAACATCTAAATCATCTAATCTTACAAAGCAGGTGACTTTTTTAGTATTTACATCAAATTGATCATTATAAAATTTACTCCAGAATCTACTATATAAAGTAGATTGTTCCAAATAACTAACTTTATCAATATATATTTCTCTTGGAACTCCAAAATCTCAAGATGAAGATATGAAGTTACTTGAAATAGTATATCTTATAAATTGTGGTAATGTAGTTCTTTTAATTGCAATTTTTGATCCTGCAGAATTATTTTCACTAGTAGTATAAATGTAACAAGGTTCACCATCATTAAGAACCGACATTTCAGTAACATCATCTGTAATTCAATAATTAATTGGATTACCAGCTATATCATTCATACTAACTGTATCATTATAAAACAATAAAGCACTCTTTATTTCCTCAAGACTCTGTTCATTATTGTCTAATGTGTAAAAACAAGTTTTTGCAAATATATCATTTCCAGGAACATCTCACCATTCTGTAGTCTTTCCTTGATCTATAAAATTAGCTCCATATAAATCCTGATCACTAGTTTTTACTTCTGTAGAAGTTCTATTAAATAAACTATATGTAATATTATCATTCATAAATGCAGGTACATAAGTATTTCCAGAATTAAAGAAATTTCTAAAATACTTGTCTGCATCTCTAGCAGATACCACATTTTGAAATATATTTCCAGAATATAAATCAGTATTATCACTATTAAAATTGTATCCAGTATTTAATCTTTGCTGACCATAGTCTATATCATACTGTCTATCATACTTCTTAGCATAATACGTTTCTGGAGTTTCTAATGACATAGTATATCACTTTTTATCAAATAATATTGGATTTACATTAAAGTCTTTAGAATAATCAATTCTTTTACTCCAATCTGAAATTACATTCTTAAAAAAGTTATTTCTAGTATATATTCTAATTGTTTTACTATCAATATCTTTTGTAAAATACAATCCAAATAGTTTTGCATAACTTAATAAGTAATCAGCAGGAGATTGTTCTGTCTTTAATAATTTCTGCTTAGTAATTAAAGCATCAGAAGTAACTGCTGAAGGCCAAGAAGCTTTTAGCGTATATTGATCTTCATCATATAAAAATTCTGACCATCCAGCAACTCTATTAGCAGTAACATCATTTGGATGCATATTATTTAACTGCCATACAGCATCTTGGTTATATAAATTTTCAGTTCTTCTTGCAATTTGTATATTTACTAAAATCTTATTAACTTTAGGCATATCTTTTACAGTAAATCTGAAAGTATTAGTATTATTATCACTTTTGAAATAATACCTATTTCCACTATCTTTTACAAAATGCCCAAGAATAGTTTCAACAGGTGCATCAGTTAAAGGATAATAATTAAACCAAGAATTAGGTCCTGCTGGATTTTGACCTTGAATAGAATTAGTGAAATTATATAATGGAGAATATGCTATAGGTCTAGAAGGAGAAGATGTATCATCAGCATCATATAGTAATATTTGTGCAGTTACAGAAGTTCTATAAGGATGATTCGTATATTCTGCATTTCCAGATTTTCCATTTAACACATAGGATAGGTATAAATCATTACCTGCAGAAACATTTGCATTATAGAATAACTGAAAATCAACATTAATATTAACAAGAGTATTAGCTGGAGTTGCAGATAAATCAATTACTTGTCCTTCACCAGGAACTATTACATCACTCCCTGTAACACTAAATCTTCCTCAGTTTACTGAAGTAGTTGTTCCTCCAGGTTTTAATCCACACCAAAACAAATCATTATATTTAGTAAGTTTAGCATTCTCTGTAATATTATCTGATTCTTCATCTTCAGTAGATCCTAATAAAGGTAATGCAACAAACGCTTTATTTCAATATGGATTTGAATAATTAAAGAAATCTTGATCCATTATAACATCATATCCAGAATTCTCTTTTCTACATATAGTTTCTATTAACTTACTTAATTTTAAAGCTGGCCTTTGCATATAACTTCTAAGATCTCTCATCTCCCATTCTGTATATGCTCTATTTAATTTAGCTAATCCATATCCATTATAAGGTGTGTATGTAGTTCCTGAATCGGTCTTACTAGTAGGAAATAAATTATCTCCATTAGTATTTATTAAACAAGTTTCATTATCAAAGTTTTCATATAAACCGTTATATGCAGGAATAAATGTTAAAAAATCATAAATTTGACTTCCGTCATTTACTTTACTCCAATTAAAACAAGTATTTACAAAATCTTTATTAATGTAGAAATTCATTTCAGTATCGGTAGGAAGTACATTACCATCTTTATCAGTTACAAAGTATTGTAAATCAGCTAGAGTTCTAATAGTGCCATCTTCTTTATATTTAAGTCCATAAAAGAAATCTCCCAATCCTCCATATAAAGTAATATTATAAGTAATAACTGCTTGCTTTATAGAGATGCTATTTAACTGCATATATCCTGATTCAACTAAATATCCATTATTATAGATTCCAAAGTCAACTCTTTTTGAAGGATCAAAATATACTCCAGAGAAATCACCTTCTTTTATATGGAGAAATCTATCTAATTTATAAATCTCTCCAAAAATCTTATTATTGTTTTTTGTGCCAGGTATAGAAATCGTTTTACTAAACGAGTTCTTGACTATAGTGGGGTTTTGGAAATCCTCAACAGTATATGTTATAGGAAGACTAATTCCCTCACTACAGTCAACCTCTTTATTTGCAATAAATAATTTAATATTCTTTCTCATAATTATGTACGATAAGTATCTTGAGAAGCTTCTACATTAATTGTATAGTAGAACTTATTCTTACCTTGATTAGTATAAGTTTTATATTCACAATTTGTATCTGTAATTAATACTGGAGTAATAGTATTATCTTTAAGATTATGCAAATATACTTTAGTACTTTCAATTAAATTAAACATCTTAGAAGCTTGAATATCATTTAAATAACCAGTATAAAGAATCCAGCTTGAAGTTATAGTATTTAAATACTTATTCCTTGCAAATTCTTGAGATGTATTTAATACTTTGCGAGTATATGTTTCAGATTTAATTTCATCAGTCTTTCTAACATTACCCTCAACAAGTAATGAATCCCATCCTCCTGCTGAATTAGTATAATATAACACATAATCTTTACCTGTGGTATCTATATCATATCTAATCTGTCTATCACTAATATTTCCGTCTTCTACAAATCCTACTATTAAATAGCTCCCACAAGGCCATAGTTTATTGCTTAAATCTTCTGTATATGTATATCCATTAATTCCAGAATTTAAACTAATATCTATAGCATTTGATGTTCCATCTACATAAAAAAATCTATTAACAACTCCAGTTCCAGTTGGTAAAATTCAACTTGCTACTAAATATTGTCTTGGATCAACTAAACCAGTAATAGGATCACTTAACATAGTACCTTTAGTCAAATCTCTATCTTTATAACTCCAATCATTGAAAAAAGTAATTGGTTTCTCATTTCCAGATGAAGTTATTAATGTAAATGGTTTTAAATATTCTGGAGATACTATTGTATTTGAAGTATTAAATATAATTCCATTAGATAGATCATTTTCAGCAACATTATTTAATAAAAACTCTACTCTATCAGTTTCTGGATATTTATAAGCTTTTCCAGCATAAACCATCTCTCCCGCATAATCTAGATGATATTCAATAAAATCTGAACTAATAATCTCTTCCCAAACATAATCTTTCCAAATTGGAGATATATCAGATTTAACTGATTGAGTAATATTAATAGATAAATTAATAATACTTGAACTATTCTTTATAACAGATACTCCAATAGTTGCTTTTCTTGAAGACAATCCAGAATTTTCCGCAATGTTCAAACTAATAGTTGCTACACCTTGAGAATTTACAGATAACTTCTGTCCACTAATCCAACCTACAGGAATACTAAATACAACATCATCTAAGTTGTTTGAGCCTGTTCCCATAATATTTAATGTAGATGCAGTCCAACTTACTTCATAATTAGTATTAGGAATCACCAAAGAAGTTGCAGATTGTTTAATTGGAACTGTAGCTTCAAGAGTGTAACCTCCAGAAGTTGTTGCAGTAACCATTGCACTAAACTCTAAATTATTAGTAGTTTTATTCTCTGGAACAATTAATACAAAATAGTTATCAACACTATCCTTTTTAATATTACTAGCTTGAGGACAGGTAACATTAAATGAAGTAATAGTTTCTTCTGCTTGAGTTGTACTTAAATGAAATTCTTCAGTAACAAAAGCCGCTGCTCCATAAGTTCCAGAAGAAGGAGTTACTACTAATTTTAAATCTTCAGGAATATTATTCTTTTCAATCTTAAAGTTATAAGTAGAACTAACAGATTTATTAGTATCATAGTAAGCCTTTAATTGGATAGTTGCAGTTAAATCAGTATTTCATTGAGTATTAGCTCTTACTGTAACTTTAAACTTAATAGAGCAAGAATCTCAATCCAGAACTTTCATATTAACTAAAGCTGCAGCATTAACAACTGCTGCATCTCATTTAATAATATCTGATCTATTTAATATATACTCTACTGTATATTCTCCACCAGTATTTGGTACTTTAATGCTGTCATTAGCAGGATAATATCCAGGAGCTTTACTATGTAAATTAATTGGTAAATGGTCCACTAATAAAGCAGTAGTAAGACCTCTAGGATACAAATGAAATACAGTAGAAGAATCAGTAGTTATTGTTGTAGGAGATAAAAATTGTATTGTACATCCTTCTTTACTTGGATCCTGTATAGTTACATTTAAAGGCCCTTCTTCAGTATAATCATATCCCCAAGTCCAACCATCATATTCTCCAGTAATTCCCCATCCAGGATTATTCCATTTAACAGGAAAACTCCTTGATGCATTATATATTCCTAATTTACTTGGTATAAATGCCATTTTTAAAAGTTTTTAAATACATTATCAACTTGTGTTTCTAAATCTTTTGTAATTGCATCATCTAATAACAGATAAGCATCTAATTCAGTTAATGATTCTTCAAGCAGATGTTTTCCATCAATTCCTCTTTTAGAAATTTTTCTTGCTATTAAATATGCTAATTGATCAATAGTTGGAAGTAATCCATTATATGGACGAGGTAATACAGGCTTAGTTTGTATTCACCTTTTTATATCACTGATAGGAGGAAACTTTCCTGCATTTCTTCCTTCCTCAACATACTTCCAATAATCTTGTATTTGTAAACTAACTTCATATACTTCATCCTGATCTTCAACTATATAATTAAGTGTATTGCCAAGAGTTCCTGTATCATCTGAACCAGTTTGTAGTAATTTCTGTCTATATATAGAAATTAATTGTTCTCCATATTGTTTTAAGACAGCTTCTAAATTGGGAAAATCCAAAACTTGATTTGCCATTTTTAATAAAATATATCATTCTAATAGTGAGTATCTAAACACAAATAGGGAGTAAATCTCCCTATTTAAGTGTCAAGTTTTTACTCACTTTTAGTAGTTAAAATAAATAAATCTTGACATTTTAGTGTTTAGCTTTTCAAAGATCTATTTGTCTTTTTTCTTCTTTCCCTTTATCAAGTAAGTAGCAAATAATATTCAAAAACTCTTGAATCTGCATATCATATACTTGATGTCAATTTAACCTTGTTACTTCGCTAACTCTATCTATTCAACAAAGCCAGTTCCATTTTTGACTAAATTCAGAGTTTGTCTCGCCTGAACTATCCTCTTCCGTAATTGATATTTCTTTACTGGATCTTTCTCCTTTTTCATCAATTTCTTCATCTCCCGCATTGAAGAGATTAGGGTAGCTACTGTTAAGCTCTCTAATAATTTGCAAAAAAAAACCATTACATCAGTAACAATAGTAATTGGAATCTTATCATATAAATCTTCTGCTAGTTCCATTACATCATAACCCTCATTATATTTCTTTCCTTTAGGAATTAAAAAGCATAAGAATATATACTTTTGATTTTTTTCATAATCTTTATAGAAATTCTGAAAATCAATATACTGAGCAGCAGTCATATTTCTGAGATTTAATTGAACTGTATATTTATTACCATCAATCTCATACTCAGTTTCTGGAACTTTAGATTTATACTTATTTACAATAAAATGAATCTTATTAAGTTCTGCAGATAATTGATCTACTGTCATATTTAATAGAGTATCTCTAGCTTTATCAGGATTATCTGTAAGTAATGCATAGATTTCAATACTTCTATCTAAATCTGTCATTTTTGCATCACTCATAATAAATGAATTTAAAGCTTGAAATTTCTTTAAAGACACTTCTTCCCATTTAGTTGATACATTCATACTATTTAACTTTAATATTATAATGTCCTTTGTTTGTATTTAATGAGTCATAGGCTAACATTAATGAAATAACTGTATCGTCATTAAAGCCAGATGGTGCGTTATATGTTACTTTTCCAGTTCTCGGATTATAACTAGCTTCATATAACCTCAACTCATTTAAAAGTTTATCTTCTTTTAATAATCTAATTTTACCATTCTCTAAGGCAGCTTGTAGCTTATTAACAAGATTAGCTTTAGAAGAATTAGTAGTTAAAAACTTAACTATATGTATTTTAGGATTCTTCTTAATAAGCATATCATAAAAAACACTACCAATTGAATTCTGTTCAACTTGTACTGTCTTTATAACATCTTGATATTCAGAGAGTATAGATGTCAGTATATCAACCTGTTCCGTTGGAGTTTTATCGTTAAAATATTTAATAAATACCATTTGGCCTTTTTCATTTAAAGCAGTGACGCAAGTATAGTCGTTACCGCTTCCAGTTGCTCAGTCTACTCCTATATAAAGGTTTGTATATGAAGGTTTTTCACTTAATATACATTCTGATATGTTATTAAATAGACATCCATCATCGTCTGCAAATTCTCCAAGATATTCAGTCTTAAATTTATTTTTGGAAGTAGTTAATCGATACAGTTCCAGCTTCTCTTTATCAAGCAGCATAGATGTATCTTCTAATGCTCAATCGAATGACTTATAAAACTTTTCATATTTTGGATCCTGTCCTTTTATAAAGCATTCATAAAAGAATCCCTCTCTAAATCTAGGTGTACTAATTATTAAGATTGGAGCAGATCATACGTCTGTAGTAGGCTTTATAATCTCAAATACTTCATCTTTTAAATAAGCAGCTTCATCTAATACAAGTAATCCACTTACTGAGAATCCTCGTAAAGAATCCATCTGTTCTCCAGATCTAAAGAGTATTGAACTATTATTAGTAAACTCTAATTCCAAAAGAGTTTCATTCTTTCTCTTTATAATGTCAGAATCTATTGTTGCATTAACTATTTCCTTAAATACCCTTCTAGATTGGCCTAAAGTAGGTTCAACTATGCAATTAACTGTACCTGGATAATTTATTGTAAATCTTAAAAGTTCATTTTCGGCAAGTAAAGATTTACCAACTTGTCGTTTAGCTTTAATTGTATATACTTTACCTGATCTATAAGCATCTGCCATAGCTATATGAACCTTCTTCTGATATAATAATGGTCTATAACCTATATATGTTTTCATATTATTTATACCTTCATATAAAACCACAAGAAAGTGTTACTCTCCCATATCACTAACTTCATAATTACTATGTTTTATTTGCTTCCATCTCATAATTTAAAATAGGATCTCCAAATTTAAACTGGCATTCGTTATTTTGTATATTAACTTGTATTGCAGGTGTATTTAATCCGAACATTGAATTTATAGTTTTAATAACCTCGTTTGCAGATCTAATATCACCTTTAGCGAGTGCCATATCTAACAATGTCTCCAATCTTGTTAATTGTATATGACGTAGATTCTTAATAAGATTGTCATTCTTATCTGCAATTATTTTATAGGCTTCACCAATATATCGAGCAGCTGTTGATTGACTAACATTATATTTAGCTTGTAATTCTTCGCTTACTTTATTTCGGGATCAGCCTTTATTAAATAGCTTTGCAGCATATAAGTATCTAGTCTTTTTTGCGTCTATTTGTTCTTGTGGTCCTTCTTCCTTTTTCGGTCTCCCCACTTTCTTTGGTAACTGTTCCATTTGCTAATTCGTTTTGATATTCAAAATAAGGCACTGCAATTCTCTTCATTAGATTCAACATACAAGTAGAGCAACTCATAGACATCTTATAAGTAGTGCCAATAAGAGACTCATATATCTCTTTAATTGTTAATAAATCATTACGCTGAATATTTCGGCAGTAATTAGAATGAAGAGCGCATCGCATTCTATCTTCAAATTGGCTTAAATAATTGTACTGTTCTTTAGTTAATTGATTCATTTTCTATAAAATATATAATTGTTAGTTAATGACTTTATAAATCAAATCTATTAGCTTATTAAATAGATCCTGTATTAGGATCATTATATCTTTTATTACTGGAGTTAAAAAACTAATTAAAGCTACAAATGCTATATATTTCCAAGTAAACATCCTAGTAAACAGTATATATAGTAGACCTATCCACCAAGTTATACATAACGAACAATCAAATGGTTTTATTGTTCAGTCTTCTTTATAAGGCAATCCTTTATAAAGTCTTTTTCATAAAGCTCGTTTTGCATAATCTACAACTCCAGATAAGTCTACTATAAATACAGCTATAATTGCAATTAATAATATATTTAACATAATTTATTTCTTATTTGCTTTATAAATCGTTGTATAGTTGTATGACTAATTCCAAGTATCTTTCCAACTTCTCTATAACTTTGATATTCGGCATATAACACCATAACTGTTTTATCGGCTTTATTTAGAAATGTCCATTTTGGATATACTTCAATTAATCTATCATTCATCTCTGTAAATATACTAAAGTCTAAATCATATTCCGCCATAATATCATCTATGTTAATCTTCTTCTGCATAGTTTTCTTCATCGATAATTTGCTGTTCAATAGGTTCCTTAACTATCTCATAATATTTCTTATATTGATAGTAATATCTACTATTTTTAGAAAACCAGTAGTTTTTAAATACTCTGGTAATTCAATATTTTAATTCATTCTTATTATGAAGACTTTGGAGTTTAGAATGAGGTGTTTCCAGTATGTCTATACATATCATTTGAGTACAATCATCATTAGCTCCAAACTTATGCTTTAATTCCAAAATAAATGGATAATACTTTTCTAAAATTTCATTATTGTTCATAAGCTCACATATATCCTACAGCTTTGTTATGCCCAAATCTTCCTCGACAGGCATCTTTAATAGTAGTTGCAGCATATCCTGCTCCTGGATATTGCCTTATAAAGCATCCATCTAAATTCTCAATTCTATTATCAAGTTTATTTTCGTTAATATGATTTACTTCTAGTTCAGAATTTATCCCAATAAATGTATCAGCTACTAATCTATGTACCATAAATTCTTTTCTAACTTTATTAGAATATAAGCATACATTATAATAACCTTTTATATAATGCGGTTTTAATAATTTGCCAAACTTATTTCTAATATTACCGTTTGTACTAACTTCATAATCATAGCCTTTAATTTTCTTTCATATTTCTCCAGTATAACAAAAAGTTGTATCTATATTAACTTTTTTACCTTTAGCAATATTTAAATAACACTTTTGAAAGTTACCATAATATCCATCAAATGATGTTGTAGATCTACAGTATATAAAATGACTATTATTAAAAGCAGATTTTACATCTTTAAATATTATAAAGCAATCTTTAAATATAACTATTAATATACCCTTATCATTTACTAGATTTATATATTTTTTGTAATCAATAAGTGTTTCTTTATAAGAGAATGAATATAAATCTCTCACTTTTAGTTCGAGAGGAATTCTTTTATTATTATAATCAATATATCCATCGAATTTAGAATATTGATTAGAATTCCAAATAACATTACATCCAGTTGTCTTTAAATAGCGTTCTATAAATATTTTACTTTTTCAATCTGGATTATTTCTAAATCAATTATTTACTGTTTTCATAATTTTAATATTTAATAGGTTAATACTTATTTTATTATTGTACTGCAAATATAAGTATTTTATATTTAATATGCAAATTTTGCAGATTAAAAAATTATTATTATATTTGTATATCGAAATACGAGAAAAATTTTTATGAAAATAATACCTCAAAAATTTGGAAATTGAAAAAATATGTTGTATATTTGTACTATCAAAATTAACAATAAAACCATATAACTATGAATACTGAAAAAGCCAAGAAATCAAAATCTTCATTTTTTGGATTTTTTAATATTTCTTTTTAACTAATTCCAGGCAGGTGAAAGTCCTGCCTCTTTTTAACATTAAGGTGTCAAATTTTTACTCACCTGATGTGTATAGAAAAAATAAAAATAGACAATTAATAACCAAAATTATTACAACTATGAAAACATATTTAAATGAAATTATTAATGAGTTGCCAACTAACTGCTTATTTGATAAAGGAAAAGTTGGATGTGGAGGAACTTCAATGGCAATTGAATGCAATAAGCCTTATGTTATTTGTGTTCCATTTACTAGCTTAGTTGAAAATAAACTTCAACAATATCCAAATGAAAGACGTACTGAGAAGATATTTGGAGTTTATGCTGGTGTTACTATTAAAGAGATTAAAGATTATGTAGATAGTGTTAAATGCCCTAAAATCATTGTTACCTATGATTCTCTTTATAAAGTTATTTCTGCAATTAATCCTAAAGAGTTTAGCATTTTAATTGATGAATATCATATTCTCTTTAATCAGTATAGCTTTAGAAGCTCTGCTATTCAATCAGTGCTTAAATATTATAAATTATTTGGTAATTTTACATTTATGACAGCAACACCTTTAGAGGAAGAGTTTGTATTAGATGAATTAAAAGATTTAGAATTAGTAAAGCAGGAATGGGATGATGTTATAGATGTAAAAGTGCAAACTGTTAAATGTGATAATGTAGAAGCTTCTACTATTAAACTTATAAATGGATTTTTAAACGGACAGGTTGAAGGTAACGCCTACATATTCGTTAATTCAGTAGACTTTATAAAGAACCTTATTAAGAAAGCCAAATTAACATCTAATAATACCAGAGTTATATATTCCAAAAACAATAAAACTAAACTGTCAATTCCTAATTCAACAGTCTTAGATGAACCTAAAAAGATCAACTTATTAACTTCAACTGTATTTGAAGGTTCAGATATTTATGATGAAAATGGAAGGATAATAATTATATCTGATCCAAGTAAAGCTAATACATTACTTGATATATCAACTTCTATACAGCAGATTGCTGGTAGAATTAGAAATAGTAAATATATTAATTGGATAACTCACATTTATTCTACAACAAGATATGCTGATATATCTTATGAAGAATTTAAAAAGCTTAATATCCAGAATATTGAAGAAACTAAAATTGCTGTAGAAGCATACAATAAACTTCCAGAGATAGCTAAAAAGAAACTTAGAGAATTTACTTCTGATGCATACATTAAATTAAATTGGGATGATGTATTTGAATTTGACCCTAATATGGCTAAAATTGATTTATTTAATTTTAAAGTATCTAGAGGACTGTATTCTGCTAGAGCTAATCTTTCTAAGGAATATATTAATAAAGGATTTAATAAAGTGGTAGAACAATATGATAATTCTATAAAAATAGATCTAAATACTAAAACAAAAGCATTTAAAGATATAATTAAAGAAGTAAGAGAGGAATATGAAACCTTATATAAGGTAAACACCCCAAAATTAGATGATGCTCTTATTAAATACCCTTGGTTAATGGATGCTATTACTAAACTTGGATTCAATAAAATGGCCACTCTAAAATACTGTATTACTAAAATAAAAGATGAACTTATTAAAACTTCAGATAAATCTGTAGATAATAAAGTAGCAAATAAACTTAATCAAAATATAACTTTAGGTATGTGGTATTCTAATACTGATATTAAAAAGATACTACAAAAAGCTTATGATTTAGTTAATAAAACTAATGCTAAAGCTACTGATATTACAAAATATTATGAAGTTAAGGTAACTAAAAAATCAGTGAATGGAAACAGATCTTATGGATATACTATTATAGGTAAAAAGTATGTCTTTAAAAATTAGTATGTCTATTTTTATTTTTATCTATATACATTAGTTGAGTAAAAAATAGACATTTATTAAAATATTTTAATTATGGATATTAAAGAAACAATTAAAGAAACAGAAGAGTATATTAAAGAATTGGATAAATGAATGCTCGAATGTAAAGAGGCTACTAAAAGATTTGGTGATATTATAGATAAAGTATTAAAAGATAAAGATTATATGTTTATTTCTAAATTTGATTAATTATGGATGATTATTTATTTAAAAAGCTTGAAGAACTAGAATACAGAATAGTTCAACTAGAAAACCAGAATAGAGGTTTAGTTTGGGAAGAAGTAGAAGAAAAACCAGAGATTCCTAACGCAACATATATTGACTAATATGATATAAATTATGCTTAAATGGAGTAAATTACGTTTATGTAATTCCCGAAAATAGTAAATTCTTAGTAGATTTGCAAACTGGTAAGATTATCTATTAAAAAGAAAAGGGAGCTCAAAAGGCTCCCTTACTTTATTTTATCTTAAATATATTCTCACCTATAACCATAGGCTTTTTTAGATACAGAATCGAACTCCAAAACCTCATCTTCATTAATTGCCCGTATTGGTTTACTATGCATTTTATGATTTAATTTATTTATATGAACATAGATACTATACATATAATTTACCTACTTTTTTTCTTTGTAATTTTTTACTATTATATAATGCTATGTGTATTCACTTAGTGTACTTATTATATTCACTAAAACATTCATCGAAATTTCTATCCTTCAAAAAGTTTAATAGGAATTGATAAAATTCTTCTCTACTTCCAGAGACATTTTGAAGGTCTGCAGCATAACCAGTCATATGTGCAGATGTAACTGAACCATTTACAGCTTTATTAAGCTCTTTGCATCTATAACCTGAACTTACACTTATTGCTGGATTTCCAAGTTTATTAATATTACAATACTCTGCCCATTTTTCTCTAATAGGATCTAAGAGTTCCTCTATTAACTCAATCAGGTGTTCAGTGATCTCCTTACTTGGAGTGTTGTCTATATTTTCCTTAATTGCTGTAGATGATTCAGTTAACTCCTCTACTGTAAAATACTTCATTATTTTATAATGTCTTTAAGTGTTAGATATCTGTAAAATAAATGGCTACCTACTGCTAAAGCAAGTAATACCATAGTAATCCAGAAAGGAATTACTTTTACTAATACCAAAACTGCAATAATTATCACAACTGCGATTAAATACTTTACCCAATACTTCATATTACTCTTTATTTAAAATTATGCTTATTTTTATTCCTGCATCTCTTAATTTAACTCAAGTATCTTCTGGCATCTCATTATCACAATATGAAAGGCCGACTACTCCAATATCTCTGTATTCCGATTTTAAATAAAATAAAGCTAATTTATTAACACCATTAGATTTAAACGAATAGTACATTTTTGTATCATACTGTTTTATATCCTCAACACTACCTATTCATCCACCTTGTTTAGAAGTCTCCAAAATAAACAAATACTCAGATAACAAGAAGTCTCTATAATGTCTAGACACTGAATTTACTCCTTCTTCTAATTCTTCATTGTTCATAATTCCGTATGTAAATGGAAGTCCTCCTAATCCAGATGTACCGTTATGGTACTCAATAACTCAAGCTCTATCTGCATTTGTAGATAATCTTAAATCTTTCAAGATGTAACGTATTTTGATGTCTGCATCTTGTCTGGTTACTTGCTTAACGTTATGAACCTTTTCTATGTAAGTAACAACCTTATCATATATAATGCCTGGATTTAGAGAGATTATAAAGACATAAGATACAAATATAAATGCAAATCCGCCTTTTATAATCTGTCATAACCCGTATTTATTAACTCAATCAAGTACCTGTCCGAATCATTTTAATTTGTTTTCCATTTGGAAATATATGTATATATACTATATATTTTCGCATACTCCTAATACATTATCTACCATTATATCTACTCTTACAAATATTCCAGTACATATATCTTTGAACTTTTGATAAAATGGAGTAAATATTAAAGGGTAAGATAATTGAACATCAGGATAGGTGTTATTAAATCGGGTAATTATATTTGTAAGAGCTAAAATTCCAGCAGACTGTTCTTCAAGTTGATTCTCGTCTGTTTCATCTCATCTGGCAACATAGTAAAGATTCAATGAGTATGTAATAGTATCTTCATCAAGATTAAATGTATTTGGAGTTATATAGAATACATTATAATCTATATTAGGAAGGCTATTTAACTCATAGATATCTTTACTGCCAGCGAAATTAATATTAGGCTCCATAAGAGCAGATTCTTTTAGCCCATTGATTATTTCATAATATGTCATACTATTTCTTTTTATTGTTATTTGAACTTGGGAAATCATAAGCTCTCTGTAAAGGTCCTATATTTGGATTAGTATAAAATCCTTTACCTCTAGCACCACCTAACCAAATACCGCAGCTACTTGCGCTATATAAATTAGGATACATATCTTTTAATGGTTTATATGAATACAATTCAGGAAAATCATTATAATATGTAATAACCCAATCTTGTAATCTTGCTTTAAAGAAATCTGCTTTATCTTTGTAATATTTACGTAATAGATTAACTTGACTTGCATCTGCAGCTATATCTTTCTCATCATCAGTTCTCATAACTCCAAAATTACTTAGTTTATAAGTAATAGGAACGATTACTTCCGATAATACTTGAAATAACAAGAATGGAGTAACATAATAATCTAATAGTTCTTTATACTTAATATTATCTGGATCATCTATTGAATCTGCACCTTCAACACTTGGATCTACTCAGTCAATACATTTCTTTTGTAATGCCTCTAATAGCTTAGTTCCAATTAAAGACTGCAGTTCTATGTCTTGTGCTAGTTTAATAGCACTTTGAAGATATTTGCCAGAAACGTTGTTATCTAAATTGCTTTCTGACTTAATATAATCTTCCGATATAAGTAATACGTTTCTATATTCCATAATTATTCGATTGTTTTAGAGTCTGCTGTATCTAATGTAAATGGAACTATTGTTATAGAGTTCTTCATATTAAAGATCTTATCAAAAGTATCGCACATCTCTTTCTGTATTGGCTTAACCATAGTTCTATTATAAAGTCTAAATGCTGATTCAAATTCTTGCATATTAAATCCTGTAGAATCTGAGTTAATTCCGAAAAGATTTGGATTAGCTCTGAAAGCGCAGAATATTTGCTCTCTTGTTCTAGTTGCTAATGATTCATATCGTTCATCGAAATCATCAGAATCAAGTCTTTCAACAGTAGTCTTATTTACATCTGAATCATTATAAGAAATAAGAATACGTCCAGTATTTTGGTATCCAGAGAACTTCTCGTTAATAGTACGTTCAATCTCTTCTTGTGCTTCATCTGTAGGAGTTCCATTATTAAAGTTGATAATAAGATTACTCATAAATCCATTATTAAGATTATTTAAATGGAATTGATTAATACACTTCTCAGTTTCGCAACTTAATAGAGCAGCTCCATAAACTGGAATTGGATATACACTTCTTGTTACATAGCCTTTATTATAAACTACAGAAGAAGGAGCACTATCGTTTATCTCATATTTAGGATAAGTTAAAGCCTTAACTGACCAAGCCTCCCAATCATCTGCATAATAAAGAACTGTATTCTTTTCATTAGAACGGATCTTCATAAAGTCTAAGTGATAAATCTCACTGACTTCTCCAATCATATTTCTAATTACTTGAACAGCATATCCTCCAAAAATCATCTTATCTATTGCTATCTTTCTAAAGAGGTCTACTATAGTTTCACCTTTCTTATTAACAACTACGTTAAATCCATCTTTATTACAAATAACATCGTCTCCAACGATAAAATCGGCAGTTCCGTTGATAATTGACTGTAATGTTGCACAGTTTAAATATAGATCCCATAAGTAAACAGGATAGCAATTATTATCGCCTCACATTATCATATCTGATCCTCTTTTCTTACTTTCTGTAGGCTCTACTATGTTACTTACAATATATGGATCTATGGCCGACATCTTCAAACTTTTCTTATTTTCTGTCATATACTTGGTATTTGTTTTGTTTATTATATTGATAATTATTAGATTTATAGCCTCCTATTCTTATTAATCCACTAGATAGTCACATAATAGGCTTACCAGCAATTAATATCTGAGTTCCATTAGTAAGTGTATTAGTAAACGTTACTAATATTTTAGTATCTCCATATAACTTGCTATCATAGACGTTATTATAGTTTACTACAACTTCAATTTGATTTGGATTCTCAAATAACAGATATTGGTATTCTCCGTCAGGTGTATTATCATCCAACACAATATTGAACTTATAATAAATATTTTCGTCATAATTTAAATTCTCCAAATTATATGTATATACTTCTTTACTCACAGTATTCTGAATTAATAGAGTGTAATACATAATTTGCAATAGTTTTACATTAATTTTACATATCTTTTTTCTAAAATATAAATACTTTAGATACAGTAATAAAATTAAAGGAGACAAATGTCTCCTTTAATGTCAAGTTTTTTACTCACTTTAAGTTATAATAAAAATACTGACATTATTTATCAGAATCTGCTAACTTACTCTGTAACTCTTGTATTGTTGCTTCTAGCTCGTTGATCTTGTTATTATACTCATTAGCAGTTATATAGTCTCCTTTTGGTTGAAATAAAGCATCTACTTCTAATTTTGAATAACTACCAATGGGTAATTGACCTTTTTCTATTCCAGTCTTTTTGGCAATATAGAAAGTCTGCGTATTTTTGGAATTCTTTAGTAATATCATAATTAGGACTATTTATTAGAAGTTGTAGTCGTTGCAGGCCAGATTTGGGTACTGCCAACATAAATGGCAATACCCTTTCTGTTACCTACATAAAATCCCTTTAAATCGGTCTTTACGTTCATATTATTCAACTATTAAATATTGAGTATTAGAATCTTTTGTTGATAAACCATCATATTCTGATTGAGTTAGAACAGTAATCGTATTTATTTGAGGTTGGGTTCCAGCTCCAGCTTCAATATAGTTTCCAGCAGGCTGAATACCTAAACTATCTAAGGATGCTCATTTAGGAGTATTACTACCATTAGATACAAGAATCTGCCCACTAGTACCACCTGAAGTAGGAGCATAAAGTCTAACCTCAACACTATCTGATGAATAAAAGTTATTTATAGTACCGTTTACAACTAATTGTTTAGTTTTAAGATCTTTTAGAGATCCATCTCCCATCGTTACATTAGTACTAGTACCTCCATCACTGATAAATTTTATAGCCGATACACTTCCTGGAAAAGAAGCATTTTGAGCATTATCTCAAGAATAAAGTTGACCGACTTGAGACATATTGTTAGGCATTATTCAGCCATAAATACCATATCCAGAAATTCTATAGACTGTCAATTGCCCACTATGTTTTTCACTAATACTTTTAGTTGAAAATGTAAACCTTAGCTTTGAATATTGAGAGGATGTTCTAGGTGAATAGTTATAACATAGAGAGGACGTCAAAGCTCTAAAATTAGGTCCAGATCATCCCTGTAAACTAGCATCCTGAGATATTATATCTCAAGATTCAGAACTAGGATTATATGCTTCAATGAAGCAATTATAAGCAGAACCATTAGTAGACATATATATATATATCCAATCAATGGTACAATATCTATCACTATTAGTTATAGTAAGTCTATATTGAGTAGTTACGCTAACATCTTCTGTATCTATTAATTGTAGACCATACTTATTATCTTGTGAAGTAAATAAATTTATAAGTCTACTACTCCCCTGAGGATCTTCAGTTCACAATTCTCCGTTGTTTTTACTTATTTCTCCATATAAATCAGTACTTTTTATAAACGCTAATTTATCAGAACGATACTCTCCAATATATGGAGTAATTCCATATGGTACATCATCAGAAGTTGTAGTGTCACCAGTAGGCCCTCCTATACTAGTTATAGGTACTTGTCCCCATTCAGGAGCTGATGTCCCATTTGAAACTAATACTTGTCCTGCTGTTCCAGGAGTTGATGGTCCATACAAGAATTTAGAAGACCCATCTGAACATAATACCCTGTGCTCCTGATTTTCCGAAGTTTTAAAACCTTTTGCTGTTATGTATGTAAGATTACTGGCCCCATCCTTAAATTGGTATTCTGTTATAGTATTGTTAGTATTTTGCTCCCCAGCAGAGTTTTTATGATTAATTACTAGCCTTCCTCCTTTAAATGTCTGTGGTATATAGTTAAATTCATCTGACGCTACTATATTCATATCTAGGAAAGTTAATTTCCTAAATGTTGGTACCCCAGATGTGCCACTTGGAGCTGCTCACACTGTATTAGCAGTTTGTGGACTTAAAGATGATCCTAATTCTACATTTCCTGTAAGTATACTGCCAGAATTAGTGAATATAGAACTTGGCAGTACTAACTTAACTGAGTTAACTAAATCAGGTTTACCTGTCACTCCTGACCAAGGTACACTAGTTGCTGATCCCGCTGTATAAATAGAGTAGCCGTTTTCATTAGCTAGGTTATCAATATCAACAACAAAATACAGTACACCTGTATCTTCTTGTTTTACAGTATCTCCTTCCTGAACATCATCAGCAGTTAATGCGTATCGTTCTGATTGATTAGCAACAATAACTAATCTCTCTAACGCTCCTTTGGGTAGACGTTCAATATCAATTACCCCAGATGTAATTTTTGAAGCATCTAT
>ERZ779669.382-NODE-382-length-27640-cov-9.176545_pt1 | contig 27640 bp, 23 predicted proteins | sample MGYA00511372_ERZ779669 | MGnify/ENA primary metagenome ERZ779669 (study PRJEB29588, sample SAMEA1967891) | human gut metagenome | biome: human gut; feature: human-associated habitat; material: faeces | place: Denmark | collected 2008/2010 ... | reverse complement strand
AAAATAACCTCTTCTGCGGTAACCATGAGGCGGCGGTCAATATTGTCTGTTTTCTGCTGGCCACCTGTAAGGCACATGATGTAACCCCAAAGAATTATCTGGATGATGTCATCGCCCGAATACCTTATTGTAAAAAGGTAATCCGTGAGCAATTATTGAATCAGCTTCCGCACAAATGGAAGCTGCAATATCCGGAAAGTGCATTTATAAAATAAGATGAGGAATCCGGCAATCAGTGCTGACTCCAACATATAGGTTGAACACAAATAATAGCGACTGCAACTATTTGGTTCACAGCGACAGTCACTATTGTTGTATATAAAGGTTTGGTACCTGTCGTTTTCCGAATGAACTATATAAGGTTTTACTTTCTCAAAGGATTCAGATATGTCATTTATAAGCAAAAGCCTTTAAGATGCTTCTTATAGTATAGTTTTGAGGGGGATAATAACCAACTCTTTTGGCCATACTAGAGTATTATTGTTATCAAATTATTTGAGATAAATTTTGAGTTTAAAGACCTGTAATTTTATTCATTTATCAAATATTTCCAATTTGCTCTTTATTTTAAGAAAAAATTATAAGTATATAGAAAAATAATGTATTTTTGCAATAGCAGCATGCTCTTATGGAAGTAATGTGCTTATATTACAATGGCTTTCTGAAACTTTTTGGTTGAAGAGTGTTGTTGAATAATTTTAAGAAGGCGTTTACTAAACGTTTGTTCTTGACGAACTGAAATCTTGCAAATTATCAATTGTAGTCTTGAACATGGCAATGGTAGATAGCCCAGATGTATGTTGTACAGTCATTAATATATCTTATTGTAATAATAAGAGAATAATGATTATTGCATACATATTGACGTGGGTTCTCTTGTTGCTCGTTCAACTCAATAGGCAATGCGAGAGCTTCAGCTCGTGAGACGAGTGACAGTACAGTTCCCACGTCTTTATTTTTACTAATCCTTACCAAATAGGGGGACGATTGGCAATTTTATAGGCATAGTTATGAAATGTTATTGCTTATTGTTTTTTCTATTTTTCGTAACCTTTGTAAAAGCACAAACGTTACATTCTTTTATTATAAAAGGACAATTGAGAGAAGGATTCAATGAAGTCCCTCCTCCAAATTTAACCTTGACTATAGATTTTAGCCAACAAATTTCCTTCCTTCTATCTATTAAAAAAGAAATAACATCTTTGGATTTTTCTAAGAAACATGTTGATTTGGGTGAGAAGATTAGTAATCTGTCTTTTAAAAAAGATGATCTCATCGTAGTCTATTATACAGGATTTGGTGGTTGTTCCATTCATGAAGAATCTGAATTTCCTCAATCATTATTAAATAATGATGTATATATAATTTCTGCAGATTCACTATCACAATTGTTTTTAAATAAAAAAGCTAAATTTTATTCCTTCATTTATGATTGCAGTAACATTTGTAATCCTATATTTTACACATCCTATAAAACAGCACTTAAATATAAATCTATTCCTTCTAATAAATCAAAAAGCAACGGATTGTTTGATGGTAACAGATATGTGATGCTAGCTGTAGCAAAAAGGGATTGTGATGCATTCGTAACTTCTGATGAGTTTATTTTTTTGTTAAGAATTTGCAAAAACAATTATGCATAAGTTGAATAATACTGAAAATTCAATTAATATAGAAAATTATTTTTTAATTATTGTGTTCAGTTCTAGATGCTATAAAAATGAAACCTATTTATTAGATTGTTCTTGATGGATAGATGTAATCAATGATATTTCCACATAAAACAAGTTAGAAGAACGTTATTAATCAATCCCTTACGTTCTTTATTTAATTTAATTAGCCGAATTAAGGGGATTATAGGCTCTAAAAAAGAAATAAAATGAAAATAAAGAAATCGTACAAGAAATGCATGAATTGTTTTTTTATTTTTTTGTTCATTGGGTTGTCAATAACAAGTTGTTCAGCTAAAAATATGAAAAGTAATAATAGCATAGATATTGTATTTACAGATTCTGTGACTTCAAAAATAATGAATGACAGTATTTGTGATATTTTAATGAAAGGTAAAATAAAATCAATGCTGGTAGAAAAGGATAGCGTTGATGTTGTTTACAAAAATATTAAGGCCCTTAATAAAAAAGAAAAATATCTTTTAAGATTTCTAATTTCAGATACAGATATGTATTTGGTTGATACACCAAATTTTGGGATGATGATGCCGTGTTTACGTTTTGAATTTAAAAAATCTAAAGTTCAAATTCTTTATTTAAATGTAGATTTTGGTCTTCATAAATGGTCTATATCTAATATAGAGAACAAAACATTGGCCGAGTTTTGTTTGAATAAAAATGATATGTTACGTTTCTGTCATTTGCTTTATCCGAACAATAAATTAATTACTGAATATTTTAAATCTATGAAAAAATGAAAAAATTTTTTTTTACTTTATTTGCTTTAATTCAGCTTTTTGCTATTAGCGTGGGAGCTAAAACTATCCACTGGTTGACTTTTATTGATACAACTGATGGTAATGTTGGTGTCATAGATCAAAATACAAGGGCTATTTTGTATGGAAGATGGATTAATTTAGTAAATGCTGTTGTTCAAGAAAACGGATATACTCCACATATTATTGATATTTATGGAACGGAAACTTCTCCTGAAAAATGTAAAGAAGTAGTTTCCAGTTTACAATGTTCATCCCCAGATGATATTATTGTTTTTTATTATGTTGGTCATGGCACTGAAAATACAAATACGAGCAAATTCCCGTTAATGTTGATGGCACAAACTAATATGAGCAAGTTTGTTCCGCTTTCATGGGTGCATGAGACATTAAAAAAGAAGAGTGCAAGATTGACTATTACTATTGGTATGTGCTGTAATGCCCGCCAAGGTGTTACAGGAAGAACCGCTCCTGCCTTTAGTGTTAATTATGGCAATACTTATGTTGATGATGAAACAGCTCAAAGCATTCGTAAAATGTTTCTCGATTTTAAAGGTGATTTAATTGTGACATCTGCTTCTCCTAATGAAAGCTCATGGGCTTGCGATTCACAATTAGGGCCGACTGACTATTTCTCATTTGAATTAGTTAAACAATTTAATGTTGATCTACCTGAGGGTACCAACTTAAGTTGGGGAGAGATGCTTTCTTCTTTACAAAAGAATGTCTCTTCAAATGTTAAAAATTGCGTTCCCATTCAACGAAGACATCCTGGTACCACACAAACCCCTATTTGGATTGATAATTTAACTTTAGCAAATGCACCAAAGAAAACGATACAAGAAGAACCGAAAGAGGGGACTAATTCTACTACTTCTCAAAATGAGAAATCAGAAGGTCTTATGACTTTAAACAAAATATTAGGTTATATATCTTCGTCATCAGTGGAAGAACTTAAACGTATAGAATTTGCCGAGAAATGTAATAGCCTATTTACAAATGACGCTGTAGTACGTGTAGTCGCTCAGGATGGTAATACTATCGTTGATAAGGAAAATATTTCATCTTTCTTAGGTCGTATCTCAACAAGTAGATTATTAATGACAGTTTCAGCATTAGATTATTCTACTAACGGAAGCAGACAAATTAATGAGTTAAAGGTAAGAGAAGTTTATAAGAAATAATTAAAATATTTTCAGTTATAAGATTATGAAAAAATTCCTATATTATTGTACTTTATTTTTATTCTTGTTTTGTTCCAATTCAGAAGTTTTTGCTCAAACAGCAGCAGAAGAAGAAATGATATTACAACGAGCAAAAGAAAAAGTTGCACAGCTTAATGATTTTATATCTTTTATGGCAAATCCACAAAAACCTGGGCAAACAAGAAATTATTACAAGAAACAGGCAGAGCATTTATTTATATTCGATTGTAATCCATATGATGAAGTAATCGAATATAAAGATAAAAGAACTGGTGAATTAAAAAGACGTAAAATACAGCGCCAAGGTGTAACCATGGAAGTGGCATCTTTAAGAAAAACTAATCCTATTCCCAAACTAATGCGTCTGTATTTCAGAGGTTTGATAGGCATGAGCTATAAGAGAGTAGAGATTGAGACTACAGATATTGCTGACATGCGCGTTTCTAAACTTGAAAAAGTCAATGATGAAAATCTTTATGTATGCACTGTTCATTTCGAACAGAAGTTTCTTGGCATAAGAGGGGATGGAAATGCATATGAAGATATTACTCGTAAGTGGGTGGTTTGTTATATACAGATTGATAACACTGTTAATGGTATAGAATATTCTATTCGTTTAGGAGATGTTTATGTAGATTCTATTGAAGCAGTATCTTAATATGATGAGACATTCAATCAATCTTATAATCTTGTTTTTGTGCTTTATTCAAAATATTAAAGCACAAAATGTTATTTCAACTCCTTTAGATAGGGATTTGTATCTAGCTAATGTGAAAATGATGGACGAATTTTTCGCTCGCTTTAATGGTAAGGAACATCGTCCTGATGTATCTATTCCTGAGAGAAAGGATGAAATTATGCTACTTTTTAATCTTGCTCAATTTAAATCTAAACAAGATAAAAGATTTTTAGAGGCAAAGAAATTTTCAGAACAGGTGGTTAATAATAATATAATCCTAAACCCACATGATTCCTGCTGGTTTGCTAAGGTCTCTTGTAATGGAACCTTAGATAAATCTCCTGTTCAGTTCCAATTGATATTGAAAGTGGAAAGTCGTGGTAATAATATGTATAAGTGGGTTATAGCAGATGCTAATGGTGATATATTTGAAACATCTCGCGACTGGGAACACAAAGAATTGTTTATCTTACCTAATGACCATGAATTGTTTTTCTCTTCATTATATAAGGTAGTTAATGAATCGTACAATTTTATTGATGATTATACTTTAAAAGGATATCGTGTTCATCCTTTATCTGTTTTTTTAACTCTTGTTAGATCGGGTAAATTAAAAGTTACGCATGTGTCTGATTTGGAATTTGTGTTTAAACAGGTACCTGAATATATATTTACTGTCAAATATTTTAAAAGGAAAAATAAAAATGCAGGATGGTTGATCTCAGATTTTACTCAAATAAACAATTTAAATTAATAAAATACAATCATGAAAAAAAAATTTTCTGTATTATTTTGTTTAATGTGTAATTTAATGGTGGGATATGCACAGTATTCAACGTCTTTTTATGTAGGGTTAGTACAATCCTTTGGCGAAAATATGGAGAAGTGGTGTTCTACACAAGATATTAATTATCAAAACAAGATTAAAACAATCTGTCATACTGATGATATTCGGTTCCAAGATGATGTTGCAACCTATTTCATAAGAGAAAAGAATCTTGGTGGCTACGATTGCAAAATAGAGACTTATTTTAATGGCTTTGAGCGAGCCTTTAATAAAGGTCAAGTCTCTTATTATTTATTCAATGCAGAAGCGGTTTCTAATGAAAATATTATTCTAGTTAATACTAGAAAGAACAAAAATAAAGAGCTCATAAAAAAATGCGCTTTTGTAAAATGTAATATTAAAATTAATGGGGTCATCAATTTTAATATTCAAGATTTGTTTTATATCTATGATGATAAGATAATTAATATTAAGCCTTATGAAGAGATTCTTGATCGCAGAACTGGGGAAAAGAAAGTTAAAATTGATCTTAGTGATATTGACTTTTCTGACGAATCTATAGGTTTTTCTTATAATTATGGTATGCATTTTCCTGTTGGTGTCTCGGTTAATTATGCGATACCTTGGTTTATGGTTTCGCTAGATTTTGGATGGACAAATGAGAGAAAAGAAGTAAACATAACAAAAATTGAAATGACAGACATCATGAATTATAACATAACGGAAAAGAAATTAACTCCTCAATTTTACTTAACTGCCACTCCTTTGTTAAATTTAAAATATGTAGCAATTGGTTGTGGTATAGGTTATTTATTTATGAAGAGTGAAGAAACTACCAACTATTATTATGCTAGTTCAACTCCAGATCAGAATGGAGAATACACCAATTATAGCTCATCTTCAAGTTGTAATGATTTAAGTTCGACAGAATGTAAATTTATGGTCCGGCCTCTTATAAAAGGTTTTATTCCACTAGGTGAAAGTTGGTCCTTAGGATTGAGTGTTGGATATGACTATGTATTTAAGTATAAGAAAACTAACGGATTCAATTTCGGTATAGGATTACAATATTCACTGGATTAATAATCAGTAAAATTATTATAACTATGGAATTTTATCTTGATAAAATTGTAAGTTCATTTATAATACAGAAAATTAAAATATTTTTTGTATTCTTTATATCTTTGTTTGCATTAGCTTCTTGCGATGAAGAAACATCTGATGATTTAATCTTACGGGGTGATATTAAGGACTTAGTCCCTAATTATACATGTGTTGTAGAATGTGATTATGAAACAGCTAGTGAAGACGGTAATACTTATGTTATGTTATCACCTAAATACAATGCAGATTTATCCATGTGGGGTTTAAAAGTTCGTAAAATTGACTATTATATTGATAATGAACTAGTCTCAACAGAAACGACTTCCCCTTTCGTGTATCAGTGTCATTCTTCGCAATGGTATTTAGGATTACATTCTGTAAAGGCCAATATTACTATAGGCGGTGATGAATGTAATGATGTAATAATATCCTCAAACGCTCATTTTTACATTAATGATAATAAGGCTTATTCAAAGCATGGGGATATTTATCTTGAATATAATTTTGTTACTACTGGAGATATTTTACATATAACTCCGTATTTATTAGAAGAGACTTCTTCTGAAGGATGCAACATTAATAAAGTTGATTATGAATGGGATGGAAAAATTATTCAAACTTGTACAGAAGCTCCCTATTCATTAAGTTATAAAATCACTGAAGAAGTAGGTTCAGTTCATGATTTACAGGTTAATATCGATTATAAAGATAATAGCGACATTTTCCTGTCGTATACTTTTTCGAGTAATTTTAAAATCTATGGTGATTCTGATTATATATTGTCATGTTGTAATAAATCATCCAGAGTTATTTTTAATAATGGGCAAACAATTTCTTTGGTTGCGAAACTTTTTAAAGGTAAAAATATAACGACAGATTATAATTTAGAGATTTATTTGGACGATAAAAAAATTGGGGAGGCCAACTCTTTTCCTTATAATTTAAATTATAAATTAGATAATCAATCTCCTGGTTTACATAAAATCTCAAAAAAGTGGATTACAATCGATCAGAATGGGGAAAAATCATCTCAAACTTCTTATGAATATATAGTAATAGCTGAATAACTGTAAGTATTTGGTAAACTACGTTGCAAATTTGAGAAATTAGTTCCGAATCGTGCTATTCGTAGTCGATTCGGAACTAATAGTATTTATTCGGAACAAGTTTGATTGGGATAAGTATTCGTTAAACTACAGGTATTGAATCTTTATATACAACAATAGCGACTGTCACTATAAACCTAATGGTTGCAGTCGCTATTATTTTGTTGAACCTATATGTTGCAGTCAGCATTGGCACTAGATTCTCTTCTTGTTTTGTTAATGCACTTTCCGGATATTGCAGCTTCCATTTATGTGAAAGCAGTTCTAGCAGTCCCTCATGAGTTGCCTTTTTGTGATAGGGCATTCGGGCGATGACATTATTCAGATAATCCCTTGGGTTTACATCATGTGCCTTACAGGTGGTCGGCAGGGAACAGATGACCGACATATTGACCGCCGCCTCATGGTTGCCGCAGAAGAGGTAATTTTTCCGTCCCAGAGTAATCGGCCGGATGACATTTTCAGCCAGATTGTTATCCCAAAGCAGGCGTCCTTCTTCCAGACATCCCATCATGTTGTCCCATCAGGTATAGACATACATAATGGATTCCCCGACCTAGGAGTTAGAAGTGTACTTGACACCTTCCGTTTCCATCCATACCTTTATGGTATCCATGACAAGCCCAACCAGTCCTCGACGTTTAGCCTTTCATTCATCATATAACAGGCTTACCTCATCGTAACAGTGTTCAATCCTATATATATGCTGTATCTAAGAGACCATGTTCGGCCATCTCCTTGTTTTCATCCAAAGCCTGTTCAAAATAACGGAGGATATATACCAAGCAATTGAGCAACCGCACATTGGAGTTGGTCCTGAAGGTTGTCTCATAGCCTGCAAAACCATCGCATTGAAAATATCTTCCATCTAATACTGGATCAGGCAATTCTTAATCTGTTCCGCCTGATCCTTATTAGTGGCAGACAATGAAGCAATGGAGGCATTCAGCCCTTCTATCGTCTTGAGCATTATATTCTTTTCATCCATTGTCCGCATTTGTTTTGTTTATGTAAAGATACTAAATATAAGAGACCGTCTCACTTTGTACTGCACCCCAAAAGTTAGACACAAAACTTTTGGGGTGCAGTACAAAATTTGAGACGGCCTCTCTTGTCATAATAACTAGTTATAAAATTGTAATTTATATCTCAGGATGTTTGTCATTTGTTTGGTGGTTGATAGTAGCAATAGTTTGTCTGCTGATATTAGCATTACTACCATAAAACATGTAAATATATCACATTAAGCAGAACTTTAATTAAATGAACTTTGTTTATTATACATGATAGGGTAAACCAGTCATTATACAAAACCGTTGGTACAATAAAGTATATAGTTGCGATAAACTTATATAAACGAATCAGAATTGATACCATCCAAATCAAGAAGAATCAGCCTGAACTTTTTGAAAGTCGCCTGAACAAATTCATAGAAAATACCCGAAAAGGACTTCTTTACGGAGAATGGAATGATAATGGGAGATTATTAATATAGTGAAAAATAACAGAGGCCACGACCTCCACGGTCGCGGCCTCTTTCTCAAACAACCAATAAGAAATAAGAGATAATCCTTTAGGGTGTGGATTATCTGATGAACAGCAGTTCTCTATATTTAGGAAGTGTCCACATCTGGTCGTCGACAATCAGTTCAAGCTTGTCGATGTGGTAACGGATCTGTTCCAGCATCGGAGTAATCTTGTCATGATATTCAACGGCTTTCGCACGTTCGTCAGTGATCTTGTTAGCCACTTTGCGTGCTTCTACCATTGTGTCTACGTGTTCCTTGATGTAAGAAGTGTGTTCAGCAATCTTACGGATGATAGCCAGGTTCTCGGCAGACAGCTTTTCAGCTTCTTCTGCAGGGAAAATCTGTTTCATCTTGTAGACATTGTCAATCAGTTTGCTCTGATATTCAATGGCTACCGGAACGATGTGGTTCATTACCAGGTCGCCCAATACGCGGGCTTCAATCTGGATTTTCTTTGTATAAGTTTCCCATTTTACTTCGTTACGAGCTTCCAGTTCCTTACGTGTCATGACGCCTGCTGATTCGAACATGCGTACACTGTCTTCTGTCAGGTACTGGTCGAAGATAACCGGGCAGCTGGTTTCGCAGTCCAGACCACGGCGGGCAGCTTCTTCTTTCCATTCATCGCTGTAACCGTTGCCGTCGAAGCGGATAGGCTTGCTCAGTTTGATGTATTTACGGACTACCTGAATGATGGCTGAAATCTTCGGTTCGCCTTTTTCAATCAGTTCGTCTACTTCTTTCTTGAATTCAGTGAGCTGTTCAGCTACGGCTGTGTTCAGGGCGATCATGGCACTGGCGCAGTTGGCTTCTGAACCTACGGCACGGAATTCAAAACGGTTACCTGTGAAGGCGAATGGAGAAGTACGGTTACGGTCAGTGTTATCAATCAACAGTTCCGGAATCTGCGGAATGTCGAGTTTCATACCATGTTTGCCGCCCAAAGAAATCAGTTCGTCGGTAGCACTGTCTTCCATGTGGTCGAGCACTTTGCTCAGCTGGCTTCCCAGGAATGAAGAGATGATGGCGGGAGGTGCTTCGTTGGCTCCCAGACGGTGTGCGTTGGTAGCACTCATGATAGAGGCTTTCAGCAGTCCGTTGTGTTTGTACACTGCCATCAGGGTGTTAACGATAAATGTGATGAAGCGCAGGTTTTCTTCCGGAGTCTTGCCTGGAGCCATCAGCAGGGTACCGGTATCTGTACCGAGTGACCAGTTGTTGTGCTTACCGGAACCGTTGACACCTTTGAACGGTTTTTCGTGCAACAGTACGCGGAATCCGTGAGTACGTGCCACTTTACGCATCAGTGACATGATCAGCATGTTGTGGTCTACGGCCAAGTTACATTCTTCGAAAATCGGAGCCAATTCAAACTGGTTCGGAGCTACCTCATTGTGGCGTGTCTTTACCGGAATACCCAGTTCAAGAGCCTGGATTTCGAGGTCTTTCATGAAAGCAGCTACACGAGTCGGGATAGCACCGAAATAGTGGTCTTCCAACTGCTGGTTCTTGGAAGCTTCATGTCCCATCAGCGTACGTCCTGTCAGCAACAGGTCCGGACGTGCGGCATACAAGCCTTCGTCTACCAGGAAGTATTCCTGTTCCCATCCCAGGTAAGCCATTACTTTCTTTACATTCGGATCGAAATAGTGGCATACATCTACGGCAGCTTTGTTGACTGCGCGGAGGGCTTTCAGCAACGGAGCTTTGTAGTCGAGTGATTCACCGGTATAGGCGATGAAGATAGTCGGGATACACAAAGTGTCGTCTACCACGAACACAGGTGAGGAAGGATCCCATGCACTGTAACCGCGGGCTTCGAATGTGTTACGGATACCTCCGTTCGGGAAAGAAGAAGCATCCGGTTCCTGCTGCACGAGCAGTTTTCCGGAGAATTCTTCCATCATGCCACCCTTTCCGTCGTGTTCTACAAATGCGTCGTGCTTCTCAGCAGTGCCTTCCGTCAGCGGCTGGAACCAGTGAGTATAGTGGGTGGCACCCAGTTCGCTGGCCCATTTTTTCATCCCTTCGGCCACTGCATCGGCAATCTGGCGGTCAAGAGCCGCACCGTTGTCCATGGCGTCGATGAGACGTGCAAATACCGTAGAAGGAAGGTATTTGAACATTTTTTCTCTGTTGAATACGTATTTGCCAAAGTATTCTCCCGGTCTTTCTTTGGGAGCGGGTACTTCCAGCGGTTTTGCCTGGAAGGCCTTTTCTACTACTCTGAATCTTAATGTTGACATGTTACTGTAAATTTTTATTGGTTATTTATTAGTTAGTAGTGAATGTTTATTTTTAATGGTTGTAGGCTGATTCTCCATGTTCGTAGATATCCAGTCCTTCTTCTTCCACTCTGGCCGGAACACGCAAGCCGTGAACTTTGTCGAGTACTTTGAAGATGATGTATCCCATGATAGCAGCCCAGCCGCCTACGATGATGACACCGAAAATCTGTGCACCGAGGAATCCGAAGCCGCCTCCGTAGAATGTACCTCCCTCTACGGCGAACAGACCTGTCAGGATGGTTCCAAGGCTACCGCATACACCGTGTACGGAAGAAGCACCTACCGGATCGTCAATCTTCAGACGGTGTTCGATGAATTCTACTGAGAAAATCATGACTGTTCCGCAGATAGCTCCGATAAGGGCAGCTCCTACAGGAGAGACAATGTCGCATCCGGCTGTGACACCGACCAGTCCGGCAAGGATACCGTTGAGTGTCAGTGAGAGTGACGGTTTGCCATATTTGATCCAGCTCACTGCCAAGGCCAGGATACCACCGGCGCAGGCTGCCAGGTTAGTTGTCAGGAATACGTGTGAGATGGCTGTCTGGTCGCCAGAAGTGGCAGCTGCAAGCTGTGAACCTGGGTTGAAACCGAACCAGCCGAACCAAAGGATGAATACACCCAAGCAAGCGAGTGTCAGATTGTGTCCGGGGATGGCTTTTGACTTTCCGTCCTTGCCATATTTTCCCAAGCGGGGACCAAGGATGGCTGCGCCGACCAATGCGATCCATCCACCTACAGAGTGTACCACTGTAGAACCGGCAAAGTCATGGAAGGTGTAGCCGAAGAAAGACATCATGAATGAACTCGGGTCAGCGTTTGTAAGCCATCCTCCTCCCCATGTCCAGTGACCGGATACAGGATAAATCAAGACACTGATGGCTATGGTGTAGACCAGATACATGGAGAACTTGGTACGTTCGGCCATAGCACCTGATACGATAGTGGCGGAAGTGGCACAGAATACAGTCTGGAAAATCAGGAAGCCTTCAATCGGCAGACCGTTCTGGATGATGCGGTCCATGGCATCCAAGTCGAAAAGATGCGGGGTGCCAAATACATCTCCCACGCCAAACATCAGTCCGAATCCGATGAACCAGAACAGGATGGAACCTACCATGAAGTCAACCAAGTTCTTCATCAGGATGTTGGCGGTATTTTTGCTGCGGGTGAATCCGGCTTCTACCAGGGCAAATCCGGGCTGCATGAAGAACACCAGCATAGCTGCCAGCAACATCCATACGGTATTGATACCGGTGGACAGTTCTGAAATTTTGTCGACTGTGCCTGCTTCTTCAGGAGAAGTCTGTGCGGCCGCGATTAATGGAAAAAGAAGTAAGAAAAGGGGTATGAGGGTTTTGCGGTATGCGCCATGCATACCTTCTTTAAACAGTTTCATGATCTTTACCTTTTAAATTAATACCTGTGTTGATAGTTTCCCGTCGGGCTTATTTTTCCTGCTCGGCATTGTAGAGTGAAATATCTCCACGTTCACCGGTACGGATGCGGATGGAGTCTTCCACGGGGATGATGAAAATACGGCCGTCGCCAATTTCACCGGTATAGGCTGACTTCAAGATGGCCTGTACGGTCTTTTCAACATTCTTTTCCCGCACCACAATGGAAATCAGGATACGTTCGATGGAACTGGTATCATATACCACCCCACGATAGATACGTCCTTCACGGGTCTTTCCGATACCTCTTACTTCATAGTAGGAGAACCATTCGATGTCGGCGGCCAATAATGCCTCCTTTACTTCTTCGAACTTGGTTCTACGGATGATTGCTTCAATTTTCTTCATAATGACGTTGTATTTGTATTTTGTATTGCTGTTCTGCTATCCTGTTGTAATCTTTTTTCCTTAAGTGTAAACCAATACCTTTGTCTTCTTTTTCTAATCGTATGTTTCTATATTAAAAACTGAGTCCAAATACAAAATAGGCACCTTCTGTAGCCGGATTCCAAATGGCTTGGGCAAAAACCGGAAGTGAGAAGGAGTCGGTAAACTTAATTTCCTTCGTGGCTTGCAGGCTGATGTGGGATACCTCAAATCCGGTAGCTCCATTGTTGTAGAAGCTTGTTTCCCATGGAGTGGCTCCAATTTCTGCCGACCATTCCAAACCTCCCAGTTTGAAGGGGGCGGCAATACTGAAATAGGAAGAATAGGCGCGGTCGCCATTGGCTTTCACTCCGTCTGCTCCTGCAAAATTGGTGTACCAGTTCACGGCCAGTACGCCAAAATCGTAACCCACCTGAGCTTCGAATACATGTGCTGTGTTGTGTGCACCGTAATGGAAATACTGCGGTCCGTTGTTGAACCAGTAGTCGGTCACTGATACGCTGAATCCTCCGGTGCTATACCCCAATGTCAGGTCGAATTCTTTTGTGTCGTCTTTGTCTATTCCTACAGAACCCCATCCTGAAAGAGAGAACCCTTTATAGGACACGGAGGCAGAAGGTTGAATGCTGACATTCCCTAAGTCCTGTCCACGCCAGATATATCCGCTGACAAGGTCAGCGCCTACGCTGGCTTCTACTTTGTCTTGGGCCATCGAAATGGCTGGAGCTCCTGCTAATGTGAGCAATGCGACTCCGGTGAGATACATTCTTTTCATTTGCTTTCGTGTTTTTAGTTAATGTTGTCGTTAATAATCTCTTTAGTTGTATTGTCGTTTTGTATTGTCTTTTTTGTGTTTCACTTTCTTTTTGTTTTTTGATATGCAAATATACTTCCTTTTAGACATATATTTCAATAGATAGCTCTCTTTTTTGTATTATATTTTTATCGGTGTCGGTTTGTCTTTTTTTACTGTATTAATGTTTTAAATTGAAATGTTTCATCCCTTTTTTCGTTTCATTTGTTTAATTCGGTTGAAACGCTTTCAGTTAAACCTGTGTTTTGAAGGGGGCTTTGGGTGTTGAAATAAGGTTGCAGTGTCAGTTTTTTCCTTACTTTTGTGTCATATTTTAATCTTGATGTGCATGCATTCACCGATATATTTGTTCAACCCTGATTACGATATGGCTATGGCCAATTTTACTCCTTATTATAAGTCGCCAGCAGAAATCTTACGGATGGCTGCCGATTTGTCGGTTCTTCCGGTATGGTTTGCCGGGGAGGGTAGTGGGGTGAAAGTGGATTGCCTGGAGCGGGTGTCACTGTTCCGTCGTCAATTGTGTGAGATTTGTCCGGAAGGAGAAGGACGGGAAATTTTGTTCCGGTTACTTTCTTCGGTCGGTTGGACGGAACAATGGCTTTCCACCCGTTATATTCCTTGGGGATGGACCCCTGCGTTGGTGCATCGGCTACGTCTGGAAGGGGTGGACGAGGAGTTCCTTCCTTCCGCAGAGGAAATGCAACGGATTCGCTATCTGTCATCCCGGCAACGGTGTCTGGAGATATTGCCGGTATTTACTGGTTGGGAAGGCATTTGTGGGGAGATGAGAGCTTGTACGGAGTTGAGTGAGATGGATACGTTCATACGGGAAAGAGACCAGGTTATTCTGAAAGCTCCCTGGTCGGGAAGCGGTAGAGGGCTTTGGAAGGTTTCTGCGGCAAGCTGGAATGTACAGTTGGCGGGATGGGCGTCCCGTATTTTGAAGGTACAGGGGGTACTGATGGCAGAACCGATTTATGACAAGGTGGCCGATTTTGCCATGGAGTTCTTGGCCGATGAGAAGGGGGAGGTCCGTTTCGTGGGATATTCTTATTTTGAAACGGATGTACACGGGAATTATAAAGCGAACCGTCTGTTAAGTAACACGGCAATCGAGAAACGGCTTTCACGTTATGTTTCGTTGGAACGGCTGTCGTGTATCAAGGTTTGTCTGGAAGCATCGCTGAAAAAGTTATTGGGACAGGCTTATCAAGGTTATCTGGGAGTGGATATGATGGTATGCCGTGTGGAAGAGGAGTATCGGATACATCCTTGTGTGGAGATTAACCTGCGTATGAATATGGGAGTCCTTTCGCGGATTTTATATGACAGGTATGTTCATCCTTTGTCGGAAGGAGAATATGTGGTGGAACATTATGTGCGTGAAGGGGAGGCATTTTCATTTCATCGGGAGATGGTGGTAAGGTATCCTTTGGTGTGGAAAGACGGGAAAGTGGCATCTGGCTATTTGCCTCTGACACCGGTGAGGGAAGATACCCGGTTTCAGGCTTATGTGCGAGTGGAAATGCAGTCATAAAAAAAGTCCGGAAATCTCTTTCCGGACTTTTTTATTTCATATAGAAGAGGAGGCTTAGAAGAAGAGGTAACGTTTATCTTCCACTTTAGCCTTCTGATACAGGTCATTGATGAGCTGGCTTCCTACGATACGTGCGGCCATGTTGTTCAATGTAGCTTCTTCCTGTTTGGCATCAAATTTTTCATTTCCCTTATCTTTGGCATATACCTGAATCATATAGACTCCTGCATTACCCTTGATAGGAGCACTTACCTGATTGACAGCTGTCTTGGCAGCTACTGCACCGATAACCGGTTCGCTGGCACGTGTCACTGAAATATAAGCCGGTGCGCTGAAAGTAACGTGTTTTACTGAATCGCTTACCGCATCTTTCATGCCTTTAACCTGAGCGATAGAGTTGTATTTCTTCATTTCAGCCATGAGCTGGTCTGCTTTCTTGTCGCGACGGATTTCATTTTTCAGCATTTCTGCTACAGAGTTGATGTCACGGTAACCAGCTTCATGAATCTTGTCAAGGGCTACTACCATCAGGTGGTCGTTTTCACCACATTCGTACAGCGGAGAAACTTCACCCGGTTTTGCTGCGAAAATCCATTTCAAAGCTTCACGAGTGGAACGTACGCCACCTACATAGTGTTCTGCACTGGAAAGGTCGGTACGCGGCGTCAGGGTATAACCACTTTCTTCTGCATTCTTGACCATTGATTCGATGGTGGTGTTCTGTGCTACAAACTGGCTGAACTTGTTGTAGGCTGCATTATAGGTTTCCTTGCTGAATTCAACCGGACGTTTTACCACAGCCACTTTGTATTTGGTCTGCATGCCTTTTTTGTCCATAACCTGCAGAATCAGGTTGGCCTGTCCCATATTTACGTTGGTCAGTTCATTTACCGGTTGATTGAGCAGGGTGTTGATGAACTTGCTGTTGTCAGCATCCAATTCAGCACCTTCCCAGCTTTGTGAGTTAACCCAAGTTGCTTCGCCTGTCTGTCCGTAGATTTTTGCTACAGCTGCGAAGTCGGCTCCACCTTTCAGGGCAGTGTAGATACTGTCAGCTAAGGTCTTTGTCTTTTCTTCAGTGTCGGCATAAACCTGAATCTGACGGAACTGGATAGAATCAGGAGAAGAAACTTTGGCCAATACCTTGAAAGCATTGTAAGAGTCGTCTGTCTGATTGTAGTAAGGACCATATACTTCATTTACGCCTGTAGAGTCAAGACGGGCAGCCACATCGGCAGGGAACACCGTCTTTTTAACCGGAACATCTGAATAGTTTACAGAAGAACCTGTAGAACGTACGAAGGTTCCGAAGTCAGTAGTTGTATTGGCCAGTTGGTTGCTGTATTCTGTCACTTCTTTTTCAACAGCCTTGCGGTCTGCATCCGACGGAACAACTTTTACATCGATGTAGCGGATGTCGCGTGTCTCAACCAGCTGTTTGAATTGTTCTTTCTTTTCATTGTAGCGGTCCTTGATTTCGCTGTCGGAAACCTGGATGGTTGAATCGCTGATAGAGCTGTAAGGAACACCGGCCAGCAGCAGATCGCTCTGTTCTGTACGAGACTTGAATGCGTCTTCAGCAGATACAGGGTTTGAAATCAATGATTTTGTAATCAGGTTCTGGTATTTCTCGGCCAATGTGCTTTCAGCAAGGGTCTTCTCTACGAATTTCCAGAAAGCACCCATTTTCTGATAATATTCTACATATTGTGCCGGCATTTTGCTAGCGTCCATATTGGCATAGTCTACCAAGAATTTCTTCAACATATCTTTATCGAACATGCCAGTCTGCGGATTACGGAACGGAGTCTGCATCAGCAACGGGTGGGTTCCTTGGTCGATGATAGCCTGGATTTCAGCATCTGTCACTTTCAGACCCAGTTTCTTAGCCTGTTCTGCAATCAGTTTGTTGTTGACGTAGCTCTGCCATACCTGATCTTTTACGTTGTTCAACTGATCTTCTGTAAGAGAATTCAGTCCGTTTGTCAGTTTGATGACTTCGCTGAGCTCATCTACCATTTTCTGATAATCCTGTGCACTGAGAACTTCCCCGTTCACTTCTCCTACGTCTTGTTTACCTTGATGCGGCTGGAGCACTTTCCAAGCGTCTCCCGCAATGAATGCAAAAAGGGCAAGACCGATTACGATGACCAATAAAGGTCCTTTGCTTCGAATTTTTTGTAAAGTTGCCATTTAAAGTTATTATTTTTTTGTTTATTGTTTTTATATTTCCGCTATTAGCGCACGAAGATACAAAAAATACTGTTTAGTCGCTATTTTCTCTCAAAAAAATGCTTATTTCTGCGTAATCAGCTTCACCAGTTCAATTCGGTTGGCACTCACTTTGATAATTTTGAAAGTGAAACCTTTCATCTCGATGACTTCGTTTACTTTGGGAATACTCTGACACTCATTGAGGATAAGTCCGCCTATGGTTTGGTAATCTTCGCTTTCCGGCAGATTCAGGTTGAATGTCTCATTGGCTTTTTCTATGTCCATTCTTCCGGAAAAGATATATTCGTTTTCTGAAATCTGTTTGGCTACCGTAGAGGTTGTATCGTGTTCATCTTCTATGTCACCTAAGATTTCTTCTATCAAGTCTTCCAGTGCTACAATGCCTGAAACTCCTCCAAATTCATCTACCACTACGGCCAGCGATCGTTTCTGCTGCTTGAAGATGCGCATCAACTTATGTGCGGCCATGGTTTCCGGAACAAATGGAATACTGCGTATGTTGTTCTGCCATTCTGTGGTTCCTTTGAACATTTCGGATGAATGGATGTAGCCGATGATGTTGTCAATATTGTCTTTGTACACGATAATTTTGCTGATTCCGTTCTCTATAAATACTTTTTTCAGCTCAGCAAGGGAGGTCTCTGAATCTACGGCAATGATTTCTGTACGTGGAATCATGCAGTCGCGTATCTTTACATTAGAGAAATCGAGCGCATTGCGGAATATTTTGATTTCATTGTCTATTTCTTCTCCTTCTTTCCCTTCTTCAATGCTGCTTTGTATGAAATAGTCCAAATCGACTTTTGTAAAAGCCTTTTCCCGGTCTTCCTTATTGGTCTTGACTCCGACGAGGTGCAGAATACCGCTGGAAAGTACAGATGAAAAACGGCTGATGGGGTAGAGTAGAATATAGCAGATATAAGCAGGCAGGCTGAATGCCTTTAGTGTTGCATTCGGATTCAGCTTGAATAATGTCTTTGGAATGAATTCTCCTGTCACAAGAATGATCAGGGTAGAGATAATGGTTTCTATCGATACCAGTAATGCTTGATTGGAAATAACATCTGCAAGTATATAATGTTCAATAAGTTGGGCCATCAAGATACCGTAGATGACCAAGGCTATGTTATTTCCCACCAGCATGGTAGAGATGAAATTGTTGGAATGTCGATAGAATACGGAGAGGATATAAGACGACACATTGTTCGTCTTTTCCATCTCAAAACGTAGTTTATTGGAAGATACGAAGGCAATTTCCATTCCAGAAAAGAAGGCGGAAAATGCCATAGATATAAGTAACTGGATGATAAGTCCCATGATGAATGGTTTTATTTGGGAGTTCGTGTGCTGTCTGCTTGCGCAGCATTGTCTTCTACCGTAAAAATACCTGTATTGTTATAGATTTGATATTCAGTCATTTGCTGATTGGATTCAAAGCCGTATCCAGTCAGTATTTTGTCCACTTGTTCGATGCGGATGAATTTGTCTGAATAGATTTTTTCTTTGTCCTGGTCCCAGAACATCAGTTCGGTATCGAATTTGTCGCCCCGTTGGCTCTGGATATGTACGTTTCCACGTAATTCCCAAAGTTTTTTGGGCTCATAATAGTACGCCGTATCTGCTTTGATGCTGGCATCCACATGAAAAAGACTGTCGAATTTTTCCAGGTAGATTCCTTTCTCGAAAGCCCAGAAAGGAGGGTTCCTATGACTGTAAATGAGCCATTCTGCCGTGATGATTTTATAGCGAATCATACCGGAGTCGGAAATGAGTGTGGTAACTCCTGTAGTACGCATATCGGGCAGGGAGTCGCTTTCTTTTACAGCGGCGGCTGTGGGTTGTTCTTTTTTCCCGCATGCAGGAACAAAAAGAAACATAACAGTTGCCCATGCGGCAACTGTTATGTTTATAAATAGTTTATATATGTGCTTTTTGAATTTGGCTGACATATATTATCTGATGGTTGTAGTTTCACCAATCCATCCACCGATTGTGACAGAATTACCTTTCTTCAAGCCCAGGAAGAAGAGGTCTTCATCTTTCGGAGTATGTCCGGCATACGTGTTGATCAGTTTCTGAGCTTCTTCAGCCACACTCGGGTCTACGCTCTTAGCACGCTGTAATTTATCGATAGCGGCGAAATAAGTACATTTGTTCAATGCAGCTTCGTCACTCCAGTTCGGACTTGATGCGTACATTTGTGCAATCAGGATATAAGCTTTACCGTATTTACTGTTGAAAGAAAGAGCTTTGTTTGCGTATTGTTTTGCTTTGCTCAACTGTTTCTTGCTGAACAATACTACTGCAGCGCTATAAGCATAGTCGGCTTTCTTGTCTGCATCTTGTTCAAGTTCGATAGCCTGGTCAAAGTATTCTACACTCTTGTTCATGTCGCCTTTCTTGTAATACATGTAGGCACATCCGGCTGCTGTGGCTGCTGTCGGTTCAATAGCATGAGCAGCTTCAGAAGCGATGAAGTAAGCTTCCTCTTCTGTACACTTCAACATCTGCATCACATTGATGACTTGTTTCAAGTATTCCAAGTTGTTCTTGTTTTGGCTTACTTTCGGGCCATAGATAGCCTGCAGGTTTTCACAGCTTGCGGCACCACTGTTGATGAAGTATGCATCTACATTGTCTTTGGCTGTCTTCAGTAATTTCTTGTCTCTTTCTTTAGTTGCTGCTTTCAGAGCTTCTTCAGCATAGCCGGAAGTAGTCAGATAATCTTGGATGAATTGTTCTTTGTGCGCATCGTCGCCTTTCAGTTTGCGAGAAGACATATCCATCAGGTCCTGGAACATGAAGTAATCGGAAGCAGCCTTTTCCAAGTCTACTGCTTCTTTGGTCATTTCATAGGCCTTGTTTACATCGATGTTTGATCCAGAGAACATAATGTAGTCATGTGCTTTCATACCCAAGATAGAACCTTTAGTGGTAGGAGTCTTTACAAGCTGATTCAGACCATCAAGGTATTTGATTCGCTGATCGTGTACGGCCATCAATTCGTCCAGATACTTCTTTTGTTGTGCGGCATCTTTTGAACTGGCAATCAGGGCACGCAGGATTTTGGCACCGTTGGTGTAAGTACTAACCTGAGCCAAAGGAGCTTCTGTAAATACAGCCATCCATGGCTTGTATGCGTCAACAAAGTTGTCAGTTTTTACATATTCACTGTAAATACTGATGTTTTGCAAACAGCGGAGACTATCTTCTCCGTGTCCGAAACGAGAACCATCTTCCACTCCTTTTTGAGCGAAAGTAGCTGTAGCGCTTAAAGATAACGCACACAGCATTGTAAACATTTTCATTTTCATCGTATGTAAGATTAGTTGTTCATTGTGTTTATTTTCATATTAATTTACTCTCCATTTCATGAACCAGTGTTCATTGAATGTCAGACCTATTTTCAAGACGAACCGATTTTCTGATAGCATATCGCTTACTGACGGTTTGGCATGAATGTATTGTCCCGTAATGCTTAATACACTGTTTCGTTGATAGAGTTTCAAAGGTAGTCCGAATCCAAAGGTTACTCCATATTCTTTCGGTCCTTCTACCATATTTTCAGCGACAGGTATCTGGAGATTGGAGTTCGCATAATAGGCACCGAGTCTGTATCGTACACGGCTGAAGTAATTTCGTCCGTATTCTTTGGGCAGAAATTCTGCTCCCACAGCAACCTTGGTGCGATCTTGATATAGATCTGTCCGGTTGTTATATTTTACTCCGCCCCATTTCTGGAGTGTGTAATCCGCTTCGATTGTCAGATTTTTTTTATGTTTCCATCCCAGTCCGGCTCCATAGGTATGGGGTATTCCATAAGAGTCGTTTATTTGCTGTTCACTGACTACGGAGTAGTTGCTTCCATTGGTTATCTGAGTACCTTGGATGTCGTGGCCATTAAGTACGTGTCCCAAACTGTAGGTCAATCCCAGTGTCATTTCATTTTCTTTATTAATCGGCTGGGTGTATTGGAGGCCGAAGCTTGCATGATAGCTGCTTATAGATACTGTGTTATAAGTAATGGTCTGGTCTCCTCCGTTGCTGAGGGTTGCCGTAGTCTGGTATTTTAGTTTGCCATATAAATAACCGATGTTGGCACCAATCGACAAGTTGTCAAAGAGCTTGATACCTAATCCTCCGAAAATTTGTTGCAGGCCTCCGTCACCATAAAAATTGTTAGAGAGGGTGACATCGCTGCTGTTTTCTATCGATTTGGTTCTGGTGAAGTTGTATCCTACAGTAGAAAATGGAGTATATCCGATAGTCATTCCCAATCGAGGATGGAGCCTGAACTGCATACCGATATAGTCAAAACTGGAGTTTTTTGCATTTGCTTTGTATTGTCCTTCCTGAAAATTTGAGCTTTTTAGTGACATTCCTACATCGAAAATGAAGGAAAGTGAATCTACAGCTGTATAGGATGCTGGATTCATAGCGTTTATATGTTCACTTGTTCTGAGCGCATATCCCACTCCTCCCATTGCCGAGTTATTCGTGAAGCTTTGGTCAAACATGTCGCCTAATCCATAACGCGTATAAGGTGAATTGGTACTTATTTGTGCACTCACAATAGTGGCACTTGCTATAAACCATGAACCCACAAGTATCTTTTTACTTAACATTATAATTCAATATTCTGTTTAAACCTTTCAATACTAAAAATCTATCTGCAAAGATGATACTTTTTAAATTTGTATCAAAAGAAAATTTATCTCCTCCAGTTAAAAAAACCAAAAGGTCGGGATATTTCTTTTGCAGAAGAGTGATATAGCCGATAATTTCAAATTCAATTCCTCTGATTACTCCGGCCCGGATAGCTGTTTCTGTATCGAAACCGAATTCAGGAGTTTCCCCTTTTCTTTCAATTAAAGGAAGTTTGTCACAGCAGGCGTTTAAAGTCTTAAAACGGGTGTACAGTCCCGGTGAAATATTGCCACCCCGGTAATTACCTTCTGCGTCAATAAATTCATAGGTAAGGGCGGTGCCCGCGTCGATTACCAGCAGATTTTTACCTGGAGCCTGATAGTTTGCGCCTACTACGGCAGCCAGTCTGTCCATTCCCAGTGTTTCTGGGGTTTTATACAGGTTACGGATAGGGACAGGTGTCTGGTGGTTTAATTCTATGATTTCAAATGAAACTCCCGCCAGTTGTCGCCGTATGGTATTGCTAAGCGTAATGACTGATGCAATGATACCTCTTTTAATTGGATACTTGTTGCATAACATTGACAGCCAGTCTAGCGAATGGTTGGAGCCTCTTAACACTTCCACCACTTTATCACCCTCGAATACTGCCAATTTTGCTACAGTATTGCCAATATCAATTACTAGATTCACTTTTGTCTGCTTTGTTTTGATTGCAAAGTAAGGCAAAATTTGAATATGTACGTCAATAAAACTGATTATTTATTTCGTTGGTCTGCAAGATTCCATGTATTTTTGCATGCGAAAAAAGAATATTATGTATTATTCAGGTGCAGGCAGAGAATTCTGTCGGCTGATGAATGGGTATAAATTTATGAAGCGGAAGTTTATCTATTTATTGTTATGTGTCATAGGACTGATTCAATTGGCTTCTCCTATGAAAATGTATGGCGATGTCCGGACAGGTACGGTGGCACCTTCGCAAAATGATAGTATTCAATTTAGTCTGTTGACTTGTGCGCCCGGTCATGAGATTTATGCGCTTTTTGGTCATACGGCTATTCGTTACCAGAATTTTTCTCAGGGGGTGGATTTGGTGTTCAATTACGGGATGTTTAGTTTTAATACCCCCAATTTTATCTATCGCTTTGTGAAAGGAGAGACGGATTATCAGTTAGGTATTACACCTTTTCCTTATTTTGAAGCGGAATACGCTTTGCGTGGCTCTTCGGTATATCAGCAAGTCTTGAACCTGACGCCTTCGGAAAAGCAAACATTGTTACGGTTGCTTCAGGATAATTATCTTCCGGAAAATAGAATCTATCGTTATAATTATTTTTATGATAATTGTACGACTCGTGCGCGTGACCAGATAGAAAAGAGTATCCAGGGGGAGGTGGTATATCCTTCCGTGGAGTGGGTGAAGACATTCCGTGGAATTGTGCATGAATTTACGGGGGATTCTCCATGGGACGAGTTGGGAATTGATTTGTGTTTGGGGGCGGAAGCTGATAAAGCGATTGATGTCAGGAAACAGATGTTTGCTCCTTTTTACATGCGTTATTTTGCAGATGGTGCTTACATTCGGGATGCGGAAGGAAATACCCGTCCGTTTGTCTTGAGGGAAGAGAAGATAGTGGATGTGACTTCGGAACCAGATGAGGCTTTTGCCTTGACCCCAATGGGGGCGGGGGCAGCATTCTTACTGTTAAATGTGCTGATTGGTTTCTGGCAATGGAAAAAGAAATGTATATTCTGGGGTTGGGACGTGTTGCTTTATGCGGCCCAGGGAATTGCGGGCTGCATTATCGCTTTCCTGTTTTTTGTGTCATCCCATCCGACAGTAGGCTCAAACTGGCTCTTGCTGCTGTTTAATCCGATTCCTTTGTTTTACCTTCCTTTTATGGTTTATCATGATATAAAACATAAAAAGGACTGGTATCATTCGGCGAATCTTGTGTATTTAACACTTTTTATGCTGTTATTCCTGCTTTTACCGCAAAAATTTAATTTAACAGTATTACCTTTGGCACTCGGTTTGTTGGTAAATGCTGCAAGCCATGTATTAGTTTTGAATAAGAAATAATGAAAGAACGCATACTGACATCTTTATTGACGGTATTTGTCATTACCGGCATTCAGTCTCAATCTCCAACCCCCGTACCCAGATTGGTGGTTGGTTTGACGATTGATCAATTACGGGCAGATTATATAGAGGCTTTTTCGGCATTGTATGGGGAAAGAGGTTTTAAGCGCCTTTTAAAAGAAGGACGAATCTATACAAATGCTGAATATGATTTTATCAATGTCGACCGTTCTTCAGCTACGGCTTCTATTTATACAGGAACGACTCCCTATTATAATGGCATACCAGCTAACCGATGGATGGACCGTAACTCTTTACGGATTATTAAGTCTGTGGATGACCAAAGTTTTATGGGAGTTTATACTTCTGAAAACTCATCGGCTAAGCGGTTACAGTGTTCTACGCTTTCAGATGAACTGAAAGTTGCTACTCAGGGACGGGCTGAAGTTTATTCTATTGCCCCTACACGTGAAATGGCTGTTCTGGCGGCAGGACATGCTGCGGACGGAGCATTTTGGCTGAATGATGAAACCGGGAAATGGTCTGGTACGACCTACTATGGAGATTGTCCGGTATGGGTGAGCGACTATAACGACAAGGAGGGGCTTGATTTTCGTATCAATAATCTGGAGTGGCTTCCTTATCTTCCGGTTACTTCCTATCAGTATATCACAACGGAAACCAAACAACTAAGCTTTAAGCATAATTTTTCAGATGAACGTTTAGATAAGTACAAGAAGTTTAAAACGAGTCCTTATGTGAACGATGAAGTGAACCGTTTGGTCAATGTTTGTCTGAATAGTACGCAGATAGGGCAGGATGCGGCTCCGGACTTGTTGACTTTGTCATATTATGCCGGGAATTACGACCATAAGCCTAATTCGGAATATGCCATGGAAATCCAGGATATGTACGTTCGTCTGGACAACAGCCTGGGTGATTTGCTGGATTTGATTGACCGTAAGGTGGGGCTGCGTAATACATTGTTTTTCATTACGTCTACCGGGTATAGCGATCCGGATCCGGTAGATCCTGAAAAATATAAGATTCCAGGGGGAGAATTCCATATCAAGCGTTGTGCCGCCCTTTTGAATATGTATCTGATGGCCATTTACGGTCAAGGACAATATGTAGAGACTTATTATGACCGCCAGATTTATCTGAATCATAAACTGATAGAAGAGCGAAAACTGAATCTGGTAGAAGTGATGTCTCGTTCTGCGGAATTTGTGGTGCAGATGAGCGGGGTTCAGAATGCCTATTCTGCACAGCGTCTTTTGTTAGGGGCTTGGACACCGAAAATCGATAAGATTCGTAACACCTATAATCCGAATTGTTCGGGAGATATCTATGTGGAAGTAATGCCAGGATGGTCTGTAGTGAACGAGTACTCCAAGAAGGTAGAAGTCATGCGGGCAGCTTATGCTACGGCTCCTCTTGTCTTTATGGGATTTGACGTAAAGCCGGAAAAATTGTATTCCCCGGTTAAGGTCACTGCAATTGTTCCTACATTAGCTCATTTTATGCGCATACGGGCCCCCAATGCCTGTTCCGAAGCTCCAATGCTGAATATTCGTAAATAAATTTTGTAATAGAGCGGAAAGATAATTTACAATTTGGTTATCTTTGCAGCGATGAGATAAAATAATTAATTAGCAAATAATAAAAAAGAAATATATAATGGGATTTAATGAATTTATAAGCAAGCTGTTCGGGAATAAGGCAACTCGTGACATGAAAGAAATCCAGCCATGGGTGGAAAAAGTAAAGGCCGTTTATCCGGAAATCTCCAAGCTGACGAATGATGAACTTCGTGCAAAAACAGAAGAACTGAAGAAATATATCAAGGATTCTGCTGTAGAGGAAAATAAGAAAATAGAGGAGCTGAAGGCCACTATTGAATCTACTGAATTGGAAAAGCGTGAAGCTATCTTCTCTCAGATTGATAAATTGGAGAAGGAAGTCTTGGAAAAATATGAAAAAGCATTGAATGAAGTACTTCCTACAGCTTTTGCGATTGTAAAAGATACGGCCCGCCGTTTGGCTGAGAATGAAGAACTGGAAGTGACCGCAACAGATTTCGACCGAGAACTGGCAGCTCAGGGACGTGATTTCGTTCGTATTGAAGGTGATAAAGCGATTTGGAAAAATCACTGGAAAGCGGGTGGTAATGAAATGACCTGGAACATGATTCATTACGACGTGCAGCTGTTTGGTGGTGTGGTTTTGCATCAGGGTAAGATTGCGGAAATGGCTACAGGTGAAGGTAAAACTTTGGTAGCAACTCTTCCGGTATTCTTGAACGCATTGACGGGTAATGGTGTACATGTGGTTACGGTCAACGATTACCTGGCCAAACGTGACTCTGAGTGGATGGGCCCGTTGTATATGTTCCATGGACTGAGCGTAGACTGTATTGATAAGCATCAGCCTAACTCTGAAGCTCGTCGTCGTGCCTATATGGCCGATATCACTTTTGGTACCAACAATGAGTTTGGTTTTGATTATCTGCGTGATAACATGGCGGTTTCTCCAAGAGATTTGGTGCAGCGTAAACATAATTATGCCATTGTCGATGAGGTCGACTCTGTGTTAATTGATGATGCCCGTACTCCGTTGATTATTTCAGGTCCGGTACCCAAGGGCGACCAGCAGTTGTTCGAAGTGCTTCGTCCGTTGGTAGAACGTCTGGTTGAAGCACAGCGTAAGTTGGCTACTCAATATCTGGCCGATGCAAAGCGCTTGATTGCTTCCGATAAGAAGGAAGATCAGGAAGCCGGATTCCTAGCTTTGTTCCGTAGCCATAAGGCATTGCCGAAAAACAAGCCGTTGATTAAGTTCCTGAGTGAACCGGGTATCAAGGCTGGTATGCTGAAGACGGAAGAAATCTACATGGAGCAGAACAACAAGCGTATGCCGGAAGCGGTAGAACCGTTGTACTTCGTGATTGATGAAAAGCTGAAGAGTGTAGATTTGACGGATAAGGGTGTAGACCTGATTACGGGTAACTCACAAGACCCGACCCTGTTCGTCCTTCCGGATATTGCTGCTCAGTTGTCTGAACTGGAAAACCAGAAAGGACTTTCCGACGAAGAAAGACTGGCTAAGAAAGATGAACTGATGACCAATTATGCCATCAAGGCAGAACGTGTGCATACCATCAATCAGTTGCTGAAGGCATACACGATGTTCGAAAAAGATACCGATTATGTGGTAATGGACGGTCAGGTGAAGATTGTCGATGAACAGACCGGACGTATCATGGAAGGTCGTCGTTGGAGTGACGGTCTGCATCAGGCGGTAGAAGCGAAGGAAGGAGTGAAGGTGGAA
>ERZ779669.379-NODE-379-length-27826-cov-5.837816_pt1 | contig 27826 bp, 23 predicted proteins | sample MGYA00511372_ERZ779669 | MGnify/ENA primary metagenome ERZ779669 (study PRJEB29588, sample SAMEA1967891) | human gut metagenome | biome: human gut; feature: human-associated habitat; material: faeces | place: Denmark | collected 2008/2010 ... | reverse complement strand
CGTTGAACGCGGCAGCCTGACGCTGGAAAAACTCGAAGCCATGACCTGCGTATGCTCCGTAGGCCTTGATATGATTGCCGTACCCGGCGATATTACGGCAGAAACCATTTCGGCAATTATTGCCGATGAAGCCGCTATCGGCATGATTAACAATAAAACCACAGCAGTGCGCCTTGTGCCCGTGCCGGGCAAAAAAGTGGGCGACAGGGTAGAATTTGGCGGGCTTTTGGGCTATGCGCCGGTTATTGCCGTAAGCAAATTCAAGCCCGATGCCTTTATTGCCCGCGGCGGCAGAATACCCGCACCGGTAAGGAGCCTGACCAACTAATGCGCAAGCAGCAGCGTGATGAAATATTAAAAGTACTTGAAGAAACATATAAAGATACCAAAACAGCGCTTAATTACAATTCGCCGTTTGAACTTTTGGTTGCGGTAATTATGTCTGCCCAGTGTACCGATGAACGTGTCAACAAAATTACGGCACGCATCTTTCCTAAATATAACACGCCAGAAAAAATGGGCGCGCTTACGCAGGAAGAACTGGAAAACGAAATCCGCGACTGCGGCCTTTTCCGCGCCAAAGCCAAAAACCTTCTGGCAACCTGCCATATGCTGGTGCAGGAATACAACAGCACCGTGCCTGATACTATTGAAAAGCTGATGACGCTGCCGGGCGTCGGCAAAAAAACGGCCAATGTAATAGCAAGCATTATTTACAATGTGCCGGCCATTGCCGTAGATACGCATGTTTTCCGCGTTTCGCACCGACTGGGGCTTGCAAAGGGTGCAGACCCGCTTGCAACCGAAAAAGAACTGCAAAAGGCAATACCCATGGAAAAATGGAGCGATGCCCATCACTGGCTTATCTGGCATGGCCGCAAAATTTGCAAAGCGCGCAAACCACTGTGCAGCGAATGTATGCTGACAGAGCTGTGCCCCTATAAAGAAAAGAATTTTGCAAAATAACGCTAAAATAAAAACTCCCGAAGTTTACCGCTTCGGGAGTTTTGCTGTATATGGCTATTTCTTTCTGTCTGTGGGCGTAACGCTTATTTCAAAAAGCCTGTCCCACGGAAAACCTACTTTAAATTTAAAATCTTCGGTAAAGGGGTATTTGCGTGCAAGCTCATCGCAAACATTCTGCGCCAGCGCAGAAACATGCTTTTGGGAACTGCCGAGCTTATAAACTTCTTCGCTGCTGCCGCTGCGTTCCAAAAAGTCCGTGGCATCACGCCGCGCGTTCGATTGGTAGAACCAGTCGTCAACAAGGCGCAGCCGCATCAGCAGTGCGTTGTCCTCAGCGCTTATCTGCGGGGCTAAAATGCCCTGGGCAATGGCAAAGCCGATGGTGTTGTCGGCGGTGTTCCAGCCGTTATACGCGGTAAGTTTTTCCAAATTGCCGCGGTTGGCAAATTCGTTCATAAAGCCGTTATCGGCGCCGTTGGAATATGTAACGTCTGCCAGCGAAACCCTTGTGCCGCTGTTTAAAAATTTTTCCAGCTCGCCAATATATTTTTTATCGCGCGTCGAGGCGAAAAACTGATTGCTTGGCGCGGTTGAATCCATCATTACGCCGTCTTTGGGCGTGTTAACTGCCAAAATAAAATCGGCTTCGGCGGCGTTAACGGTGGGGCGTGCATCGGCAACAAGTATCTGTTCCGGCACGGATTCGCCAAGCGTACTGTCGGAATACTGCGGTATTGTGGTGCGCCCTGTTCCTTCGGCATAATAGGTATAAACAAGCGGGTGCTGGCGGTTCTTTTCGTTAACTGCACGTGTTAAAAGCAGCATGCCAAGCTGGTCAACACCGGGGATAATCTGAAAAATCTGGTCGGAAAGCCCAAAGGCGTCACGCTTTATATAACGCGCTTCCATGTGCGTTGCCGAAAGCGGCGCATTGTCATCTTTGCCTATGGCAAGATAATGAAAACGGTATTTTGCGGTAAGCTCCGTAAGCGATTTATTAACATGGTAGTTTTTTAAACGCCTTTGCAGCCAGTCGTTTAAATCGGCCTGCGGCAGATTGTTTTTTAACGCCTGCTTTGCAAGGCTTTCGCGCAGCGTTAAACCGGTGGTATCCTCTTTATCCAAAAGTTCGGAATAACGGAAAATGGCAGGCCCGATTTTGCTGTAATACGGCGGTTCAACATTGCCGAAGCTTGCACGCGGCGTGCGCATTAATGTGGAATACACATAAAGCGGCATAGGCAGCTTTTCACGCAGCATTTCCAAACGCTGAACACGTGCCTGCAAGGTTGTTTCGTCAAAAAAATGCGTGCGGCTGGCAACCAGCCCGCCGTAAATAAGCGCGTCCGAAGATATTACTGCCGCATCGGCATCAGGCGCGTTTTCCACCAGCCACTGCCAAAGCTTGTCAGGGTCGCCGGTGCGGTCCGCCGAAGCAAGGTATTTTTCCGGCGGCGTCAGTATTTCATAACCGGCAGCCTGTAAATTTTTTACAGGGTAGCTGTAAGTAACAGGCCTGTCATCAAGCGGAATATAAATAAACGTGCCCTTGTATTTTTCTTTTGCCTGTACGCCCGGCATCATTAAAAAAGTACACAGCGCGGCAAATAATATTTTAAGCATGGCTTTATAAAATTTAAAACGCATTTAACCATCTCCACCAAACATTTTTACATTGCCTTGTATTATTATAAATTTATTTACGTTTTTTTTCCAGTTAAAAAATTTATTTGCTAAAGGTTTGACAACTGCTGCCCTGATGCTTATAATATAGTAGTAAATCAATATTACATCAGTAATGCGAAGGAAAAGGCATTTAAAGCGGCCTTACAGAAAAAACTGCCTTGGCTGAGAGCAGTTGGGAACGGTAATTGCCAAACCACCTTCAAACTATGCCCCGAAACAGCAGTAGGCGGCATCGTATACCGGCGTTAACGGTTAACTAAGAGGGCTGCCCAAGCAGCCAATTAGGGTGGAACCGCGGATAACTCCGTCCCTTACATAAGGGATGGAGTTTTTTATTTTATTCAGGAGGTAAAATTATGGTTAAAGTTACTTTAAAAGACGGCAGCGTAAGGGAATACGAAGATAACGTAACCTTGCTTGAAGTTGCCAAAAGCCTTTCTCAAAAACTTGGCAAGCAGGCTTTGCTTGCTGTTGTAGATGGACAGAACAAGGACCTGTCCGATAAGCTGAGCCATGATGCCAGCGTAGAATTTGTTGTGCCCGAAAGCGAAGAAGGCCTGCACGCTATCCGCCATACTGCGGCGCATGTAATGGCACAGGCTATTCAGCACCTGTTCCCGGATGTAAAATTTGCCATTGGCCCTGCCATTGCCAACGGATTTTATTACGACCTTGACAGCGAGCACGTTTTCACTCCGGAAGATTTGGCTGCTATCGAAAAAGAAATGGCAAAAATCATTAAAGCCAACATTCCTTTGGTAAGGGCAGAAATTCCCCGTGCCGAAGCACTGAAAATGTTTGAGGAGAAAAACGAAAAATATAAGGTAGAACTTATTAACGATTTGCCGGAAGACGCAATCATCAGCACCTATACTCAGGGTGATTTTACCGATTTGTGCGCAGGCCCGCACTGCCCTTCCACCGGCCGTGTTAAAGCCTTTAAGCTGCAAAGCATTGCCGGCGCTTACTGGCGCGGCGACGAGCACAACAAAATGCTCCAGCGTATTTACGGCACCGCTTTCCCCAGCAAAGAAGAACTTGACGCTTACCTGCACATGCTGGAAGAAGCTGCCAAGCGCGACCACCGCAAACTCGGCAAAGAACTCGATTTGTTCAGCATTCAGGATGAAGGCCCGGGCTTCCCGTTCTTCCATCCCAACGGCATGATTATTAAAAACACCCTTATTGATTACTGGCGTGAAGTACACCGCCGCTACGGTTACTACGAAATTCAGACTCCGATGATTCTTTCCCGCACCCTGTGGGAACGCAGCGGACACTGGGACCATTACCGCGACAATATGTACTTTACCAAAATTGACGAAGCAGATTACGCCGTAAAACCGATGAACTGCCCCGGCGGCATGCTGTTTTACCGCACCCATCCGCACAGCTACCGCGAACTGCCGCTGCGCGTTGGCGAACTTGGCCTTGTACACCGCCACGAACTGAGCGGCGCACTGCACGGCCTGTTCCGCGTACGCTGCTTCACGCAGGATGATGCCCACATCTTTATGATGCCCGAACAGATTAAAGATGTTATTCAGGAAACCATCCGCCTGTTTGACGAAGTATATGCAACCTTCGGCTTGAAATACCATGCAGAACTTTCTACCCGCCCGGATGACAGCATGGGTGATGACGAAACCTGGGAAAAAGCAACCAACGGCCTTAAAGCCGCTATGGAAGACTTTGGCCTGCCGTACACTGTTAACGAAGGTGACGGCGCATTCTACGGCCCGAAAATTGACTTCCATCTTACCGACTCCATCGGACGGTAGACTGTATCGGACGTACCTGGCAGTGCGGCACCATTCAGCTTGATATGCTGCTGCCGGAAAAATTCGATTTAACCTACACCGGCGAAGACGGCTTAAAACACCGCCCGGTAATGATTCACCGCGTTGCCTATGGTTCTATTGAACGCTTTATCGGCATTTTAATTGAACACTATGCCGGCGCGTTCCCCGCATGGCTTGCTCCGTGCCAGGTCCGCATTCTGCCGATTACCGACAAACAGCACGACTACGCACAAAAACTGTACGATAAAATGTTTAAACTTGGTTTGCGCGTACACGTGGATGACCGCAACGAAAAAATCGGTTACAAAATCCGTGAAGCACAAATGCAGAAAACTCCGTACATGCTTGTAATTGGCGAAAAAGAAGTTGAAAACGGCACCGTTGCAGTACGCCGCCGCGGCGAAGGCGACATTGGCGCTATGAATCAGGATGAATTTATCGCCATGCTGCAAAAAGAAATTGCAGAGAAAAAATAATAAAGCATAAAATAAAAATCGCTGTACTTTTTGGTACAGCGATTTTTTTATATAAGCAGCAAATCAGCGCTTAAAATAAAACTTGAATTAAGCAATATTGCTGCGTAAGTTTTTTAAGGCCTGCTTATGGTGTTTGGTAACCATAGCAGGCGAACAGTTTAAAAGTTCGGCAGCCTCCCTGCCGCTGTAACCATTTATGTAAAGCGCTTCAATAGTCTGCCGCTGTTTATCGGTCAGCTTCTTCAGCGCTAAATTCAATAAAATACTTAATTCCTCACGTTCAATAACATCGTCGCTGAACCCGGCGCCTTCTGCCTCACTATCGGGCAGGGGCGCTTTTTTATTTTCATCCGCCCATACTTTCTTCACTTCGTCATACAGTGCAAAGTGAATACGGCACCTAACATACCCTGCAAAATGCTCGTAATCAACTCCGCTATATGTAAGTACAAGCTCAATAAACTTTAACCTTGCAAGGCTTAACCCCTCCTCAAAGCCAAGGGCATTATAAAACATATCGCGGCGCATTTCACTTTTAAAAAGCGGCTCAAAAGATATGCAAAGCTGTTCCAACGCCTGCTTGTCACCATTTTGGGCAGCAGTAATTAAATTTTTGGTTTCATTTGCCAAAGTAGTAAAAGTTTTGCGCTGTACGGTTTTGGGTATAATATCCATTTCCGGCACGGCAGATTTAGGCTTTGGCGTTTTAGGCACCGCATTAGTAAATAAAAAGTTTTTTCTGTTTTGGTAATTATTCAAAAATAAACCCCCTGTAAAAATAATAAGCCGTTTAGCGGTGCGCACCCAAAAATCGGCGTAAGCAAGATTATAACCGAAGTGTTAGTTGTTTGTAAAGAGTTTGTTGAAAAAAATTGTAAAAAATAAAAAAGAGCGGATTAACACAAACCTGGTTACCAGTTGGCAAGATACGTAAAAGAAAGACACAAAGTTAAAGTAAGGTCTTGCCGGGGGGGAAGAACATGGTATAATTTTAGCAAAGAGATAGAGGACGCTTTATCTCTGCAAAATCAGCAAAGTTAAACCTGCAAACCCTTTGAGGAATGTGACGCCGCGGTAACATTCCCCGATGGCTTACAGAGTAAAAATATTTAAAGGCGCGCGCTTTTAAATAACAACGGGAAAGGTGATAAAGATGGCAAGCAAAAAAAGTAAAATTTTGGCAATAGCTTTTTGCGCAGCAGTAATGAGCGGGATTTATGTAAATCCGGTTTTGGCTGCTGAAATACCTGTAAGTAATGGATCAGTGACGGTAGGATATAAAGATTTTGAAACAACTACTGGAACTGGAGATGTAGAAGATGCTCAAGTAACTATAACTAATATTGCAAGCCAAGATGAGGTAAAACAAGCACAACAAACCGCTGAAGATGCAGCAACTTTGGCTGGAGATGCTCTTTCTACCGCTAAAGGAGAAACTGCTGATCGCAAAAAAGCTGATGCAGATTTGCAAGACCAAATTGATGGTCATACAAATCAAATTGATTCAATGGGCGACCAACTTGATGATTTGAAAACAAAAGACGAAGCACAGGATGCAACGCTTGAAGGCCATACAAATCAAATTGATTCAATGGGCGACCAACTTGACGATTTGAAAGCAAATGACGAAAAACAGGATGCAACGCTTGAAGGCCATACAAATCAAATTGATTCAATGGGAGATCAACTTGATGATTTGAAAGCAAAAGACGAAAAACAGGATGCAACGCTTGAAGGTCATACAAATCAAATTAATTCAATGGGAACCCAACTTGACGATTTGAAAGCAAATGATGAATTGCAGGATGCTGACATTGATAAATTGCAGGAAAACGATGCAGTACAAGATGCCGACATTGATAAATTGCAGGAAAATGACGCAATACAAGATGATATCCTTGACGCACATGGACAGCAAATTGGCGATAATACTGCGGCTATAAAAAATCATACTTCTGTAATAGGTGTTGAAGATAATTCTCAACTTAAAAATGAATACGCTGATACCAACTACATCAGCGGCGCTAACGACATGGTAGAAGCCGACGTTATTCTTGACCGCGAAATCAGCCGCGTTGACGGACGTGTAGACCGTTTGGAAAACCGCGTTGACGGCTTGGAAGACCGCATTGATAAAGTAGGTGCAATGTCAGCAGCTATTGCCAACCTGCGTACCATGGGTTATGACCCTGCCGCACCGACCGAAGTAGCAGTAGGCGTTGGCCAGTACCGTGATGAAACCGGTATGGCACTCGGCCTGTTCCATTACCCGAACCGCGACTTCATGCTGAGCTTGTCCGTATCCACCAGCGGTGATGAATACATGGGCGGTATTGGCGCAACCTGGAAATTTGGCCGTAAATCTCCCGAAAAGGTAGCTGAAATTAAAAAAGCACAGGCAGAAGCTGACGCAAGACGTGCGGAAGAACAAAAACTTGCTAAAGCCGAAGAAATGAAAAAAGCTGCTAAAGAAGCAAAAGTACAGGCACAAATGGAACGCCATGCCAAAATGCTGGCTGAACAGGAAGCACAGGCAGAAGCCTGAAATATAAAAATTTAAGCAGCAACGAGTTTTGAAACAACGGAGGCAGGGGCAACCCTGCCTTTGTTGTTATAAGGATATTACGGGATAAAATTTTATGGGCAAACTTAAAGGACTAATGACAACCTGCCTTACAGCAGCGGCATTGTGCATGCTGCCGCTGCCAACCTTGGCGCAGACCCTGCTTGAAGCAGGCAAAACAGATGTTGGGGTGCTGTATATAGACAGCGAGAGCGTAAGCACCGTAAAAAAAGACGGCAAATACTACCTTGCCTTTTTTGCTGAAGAAAAATATACGGATGAAGCTTTTCTTGCGGCGTTAAGGCAGGGGGAAGATATGCAGAACGCGGTAAGCGGCATTAACCTGTATTTATTTAATACCTTCGGCAGCGAGTATACTATCGGCGCAAGCTATGTGGTGGATGCGGAAGGTAAAATTTGTGCAGACCTTGGTGCAAATACCATACCGCAGGATGCAAGGGGCAATAAAACTCTGCGCAATGCCTACACAATGGCGCTTAAAATATTACAGCGCAAAAACGCCGGGCAGTAAAAGGCAGGCAAACAGCATAAAGCAAAGCACAATTAAAATAATGCGGCAAACAAAGCATTTACAGCAGGCAAAGGCTTGCTGCACAATAAAAAACATATCAATACATACGAGGTGATATGGTGGAAATAAAAGAAATACCTTTTAATCAGACGATGCTGAAAAAAGCGGCAGGGGAAGATGAAATAGAATATTATAACATCAACCAGCGTGACGAAAATGGAGGCAGAACACTGGAACTTAAAATAACGGACAGCGAAGGCAGGCGCAAGGTAGTAGTGCTTGCCGACAGGGGGTTCTGCATAGAACCAAGAGAAGTAAAGTTAAAACCGTTCTGCGGCAGGGAAGAACGCAACAGGGAGATATGGCGCTTATATAATGAAGAACATTTAACACAGGTCTTTCTGGCAAACCTGTTCAGTATAACGCAGCCTTCCGTATCGCTTATTATTAAGCAAATGAAAGAAAAATAATTTTTACCGGCACCTTAAAGTTTAAAATGGCTTTTAAGGTGCTTTTTTTATTGATGGCAGAAAACGGAATTTTTTATTATTTTTGCGGGATGAACAAATATTTTACAAAAAAATAAATAATTATTATCGATTAAATACGCGGACTGTGTTATACTTAAATCATCAAGAAAGCGTTTCCAAAAAAAGGAGGATTTTAATATGAAGAAAAAAGTTTACAAAGCATTTAACGAGCAGGTTCAGGCTGAATTATATTCTGCATATATGTATCTGGCAATGAGCCTTGATATGGAAGCCAAAAATTTTAAAGGCATGGCACACTGGCTGAAAGCACAGTATGAAGAAGAACGTGAGCATGCTTTTAAATTAATGGGCTTTATGCAGGATTGCGGCGAAAAACCGGAACTGCTTGCCATTGAAGCACCGGCTGCCGATTACGGCACTCCGCTGGAACTGTTCAAAAAAGTTCTGGAACATGAAAAATATGTTACTTCCCGCATTTACGATATGTATGAAGTAGCTTTGGCAGAAAAAGATTATGCTGCCCAGAGCCATTTGAAATGGTTCATTGACGAACAGGTTGAAGAAGAAGCCAGCGCTTCCGAAATTGTTGAAAAACTGCAAATGGTTGGCGATAATGTTGGCGGCCTGTTCATTATTGACGGCCAGCTCGGCGCAAGAAAATAATTAAATAATTTGTTGACAAGGCTGCACGGTTGTGTTATTATATTCGGGTAACAAAGTAGAAGCCGCTCGCTTCTCACCTTGCAGCTACGCTCGACAGGGTTGGATATGTATTAACGCGGGTGGATTTGTTCTGCCCGCTTTTCTTTTTGACTGAAATATTTTGGAGGTGACTTGTCATAGCTAAGGAAAACTTGCGTATCAATGAAGAAATTCGGGCACGTGAAGTGCGCGTTATCGGCAGCGATGGCGAACAGCTCGGAATTATGTCCGGCCGCGAAGCCCAGCAGCTTGCTTATGAAAAACATCTCGACCTGGTGGAAATTGCACCTACTGCCAAACCGCCTGTGTGCCGGATTATGGATTACGGCAAGTATCGTTACGAGCAGCAGAAACGCGAAAAAGAGTCTCGTAAGAAACAGAAAACATTTGACATTAAAGAAGTTAAGCTGCGCCCCGGCATTGAAGAACATGACTTCAACGTTAAGTTTAAAAATGCCGTGCGTTTCTTAGAAGATGGCGACAAAGTAAAGGTTACCATTATGTTCCGCGGACGTGAGCTTTCGCATCCGGAACTGGGTGAAGTTCTTTTAAACAAAATGGCTGCCCAGCTTAAAGAGATGGCAGTTGTTGAAAGACAGCCCAAACTTGAAGGCAAAAACATGATTATGATAGTTGCGCCGAAACCGAGTAAATAAGGAGGATTTTTTAAATGAAGTTGAAAATGAAAACCCGCAGAGCTGCTGCAAAACGTTTCAAAAAAACCGCTTCCGGTGAATTTAAACGTGCCAAAGGTTATAAGAGCCATATTCTTGAGAAAAAAGCTCCTGCCCGCAAGAGAAATCTGCGCAAAGCTACTTTAGTGCATAAAACTGACCATGAACGCGTAGTTAAAATGCTGCCGTATGCATAATTAGTGGAGTTAAGGGAGGATATTACTAATGGCAAGAATTAAAGTTGGTGTAACTGCACACCGCCGTCATAAACATATTTTAAAACTGGCTAAAGGTTACCGCGGAGCTAAACATTTACAGTTCAAAAAAGCTAACGAAACTGTAATGAAAGCATTGAGTTATGCGCGCCGCGACCGCCGTGCTAAAAAACGCGAGTTCCGCCGTTTGTGGATTGCCCGTATCAATGCTGCAACCCGTGCTAACGGCATGAGCTACAGCCGCTTTATCTGCGGCCTTACCAAAGCAGGCATTCAGCTTGACCGTAAGGTTTTGGCGGATATGGCAATTTTCGACGCAGCTGCATTTGCAAAACTTGTTGAAACCGCTAAAGCTGCTCTGTAATTTATAAGCATTAAAGGACCAACGTTTTACCGCGTTGGTCTTTTTTATTTGTGTAAAAATTTGCAAAAATTTCATAATTTGGTATAATACGTGGTAACAGCCGTAATGGCTTTAATAATAAAAATTTTAGCAAAAAGTTTTTAAATGAGGTGAGTATACCTTGGGGCGTGAAAATAAGTTTTTGCGTTGGATTGGGCAGGCTTTTAACGGCAGCCAGATGGTGGCATTAAGCTTTATGCTGCTTATTTTTGCCGGCGCGTTTTTGTTTATGCTGCCAATTTCCACGCAGGACAGGCAGGGCCTTGCTTTTCTTGATGCGCTGTTTACGGCAACATCGGCTTCGTGCGTAACGGGGCTGACGGTTATCGACGTTGGCAACCAGCTTTCGTGGTTCGGCAAAATGGTGCTGATTGCGCTGATACAAATCGGCGGCCTTGGCATTATGACGATGACGACGCTGGTAATGGTTATTGCCGGGCGCAAGGTTAGCCTGCGTGAGCGTCTGTTTTTGCAGGAATCTATGAACCAGACGGAAATATCCGGCGTTGTACGCATTGCGCTGAACATTATTAAGTATACGCTTGTAATAGAGTTCTTTTTTGGCACAATTCTGGCGGCGCATTTTGCTTTTGTTAAGGATATGGGCTGGATTGGCGTTGTTTACGGCTACTGGCATTCGGTATCGGCCTTTTGTAATGCCGGTTTTGACCTGATGGGCGATTACAAGAGCCTTATTGATTATCACGGCGATATCGTTATTAATTTAAGCATTGCGCTTTTGATTACTCTCGGCGGCCTTGGTTTTATGGTGCTGGAAGATTTAAAGCGCGGCTGGAACTGGGAACGTTTTTCGCTGCATACCAAAATAGTGCTTTTAACAAGCGTTGGCTTAAACGTTGTGGGCACTTTGCTTTTATGGTGCTTTGAATCGAACAATCCGTATACTTTGGGCAATATGAGCATGTTCGACAGCTGGATGGCGGCATTTTTCCAGGCGGTATCATCGCGTACTGCCGGTTTTAACACCATTGATTTAATGCATCTGCATGACAGCAGCCTGTTTGTGCTGATTATCTGGATGTTTATCGGTGCGGGCAGCGGTTCTACCGGCGGCGGCATTAAAACAACCACGTTTATTGTATTGATGGCGTCGTTATGGTATATGCTGAAAGGCCAGCGTGATGTGGTTATGTTTGGCAGGCGCATTGATGAAAAGATTGTTGACAAGTCGTTTGTAATTACTGTACTGTGCCTTATCTGGGTGCTTTTTGCCACCATGATGCTTTTGGTAATAAATAACGGGCGTTATCCGTTTATAGATATTTTGTTTGAGGTTGTTTCCGGGTTCGGTACGGTAGGTTTGGGTATTGGCATTACGCCCGACTGGCAGCCGTTTGGCAAATGGATTTTAATTTTAACCATGTATATCGGCCGTATCGGTATTTTAACTTTTATTTTGAGTTTCTTAAGTTCCGGTACCAACAAAATAAGGTATCCGTCGGAACATATCAACATAGGTTAATGGGGTGTAAATAATGGCAAAAAACAATAAACAAAAACAGTTTGCAGTGCTTGGCCTGGGGCGCTTCGGCACCAGCGTGGCGCTTACGCTGCACGAGCTTGGCTACCAGGTTTTGGGCGTTGACAGTGATGAAGAAATTGTGCAGGATTTGTCGCACGAGCTGACGCATGTTGTAAGTGCGGATGCTTCTGACGAAAACACCCTGCGCAGCCTTGGCATTAATAACTACGAGGTTGTTATTGTAGGCATCGGCCCGCTTGAAGACAACCTTTTAACAACGCTGAACCTTAAGGAAATGGGCGTACCTTTTGTTGCCGTTAAAGCAACCAGTGCCGTACACGGCAAAATGCTTGAAAAAATCGGCGCCGATAAAATTATTTACCCTGAACGCGATATGGGCAAGCGCGTTGCCCATAACCTTATTTCCAGCAGCATTGTTGACTATATTGAAATGAGCAACAACATCAGCCTTATGAGTACGAATATTCCACATTCGCTGGTTGGCAAAAACCTTATCGAATCCGATTTGCGCAAACGTTACAATGTTAACGTTGTTGCCATCAAGCACGAAGGCGTAACTTATATTAACCCGAAACCGACGCAGGTTTTGGAAGAAGGCGACGAGATGATTGTTATTGGCGAGCATCAGAACATTAAAGCCTTAGAGGAAATTGTTTAATGAAAGAGATTACAAGCCTTGGCAACGCCGTTGTTAAGGATGTGTGCAATTTAAAACAGAAAAAGTACCGCGAACGCAGCGGCAGTTTTGTTGTTGAAGGCCTGCGCGCAGTGGAAGAAGCGGTGCGTTATGCCGCTGTGCAGAAAGTTTTTGCCGTGCCTGATGCTGCAAACACCAGATTGGCGCAGCTTTTGGCTGATGCTGCTGCAAAAAATATTGAGCTTTACAGCGTAACGGAACAGGTTATGAAAAAAATGAGCGATACGGAAGCGCCGCAGGGTGTTTTGGCGGTGTGCAGCAAGCCGCAGGGTTTTATAGTGGCAGACGGTACTGTGCTTGTGCTTGACCGTGTGGCTGACCCCGGCAATGTCGGTACGTTAATCCGTACGGCGGAAGCGGCAGGCGTTGCAGCCGTTGTTTTGCTGGCGGGCTGCGCCGATGCTTATGCGCCTAAAACAGTGCGTTCCACCATGGGCTCGCTTTTGCGCATGCCTGTTTTGTGCGATATGCCGGAAGCTGAGTTTACCGGCTGGGCGCATAAAAACAATTACGAAATTATGGTTACCTGCCTTGACGGCGCACAAAACCTGTATGAGGCGGAGTTTGGCGCGCGCACGGCCATAGTTGTGGGCAGCGAGGCTTATGGTGCTTCGGAAAGCTTAAAGGCTGCCGCTGCCAAAAAGGTGTTTATACCGATGCAGGGCAGGGTAGAATCGCTTAATGCGGCAGTGGCGGGGGGCATAGTTATGTTTGAAGCCATGCGCCGCCGTCTTGCAACAAAATAAAGGCTGTGTTATAATAATACACGTTAATTTATAAAAATTTGTGCTATGAAAAAGAGAGTAGGCATAAACTGCGACGCAGAGAGCAGGGCCATGGCTGAAAGCCCCGTGATACAGGTTGTGCCGAAGTTCACTTTGGAGCATCCGTTTTGAAAATAAGTAGGAACGGCGTTTGCCGCGTTAAGGCGTTATGAGGTACAAAACAGGGTGGTACCGCGGAAGTTATGCAGCTTTCGCCCCTTTGAAGGGGCGGAGGCTTTTTTATTTTTACCGCCTGCCCCTGAATGCTGAATTTTGGGAGGTTAAGTATGAGAGAAGAACTGCAAGCACTTAAAGAGCAGGCGCTTGAAGAGCTGGAAACAGCTGCAAGCGTGGTCGCGCTGAAAGATTTGCGCGTTAAGTATCTTGGCAAAAAAGGCCATATGACTGACATCCTGCGCGGCATGGGCAGCCTGCCGGCAGAAGAAAGACCGAAAATCGGCCAGATTGTAAACGAAGTAAAAAAGGTTTTGGAAGAAGCTATTGCCGCCAAAGCCGAAGTTTTGGAAGCTGAAGCATTAAAACAGCGTCTTGCCAGCGAGAAGGTTGACATTACGCTGCCCGGCCGTAAACCGCAGTGCGGGCATCTGCACCCCATTACGCTGACGATGCGCGAAATTAAAAAGATTTTTATGCGCATGGGCTTTGAAGTTCTGGAAGGGCCGCAGATTGAAAGCGATTACTATAACTTTGAAGCATTGAACCTGCCGAAAGACCATCCGGCAAGGGATATGCAGGATACTTTTTATATTACCGAAGACATTTTGCTGCGCACGCAGACTTCGCCTATGCAGGCGCGCAAAATGCAGGCAAGCGTGCCGGATTCCCCAATCCGCATGATTTCTCCGGGCACCGTATACCGCAACGACTACGACGCAACCCATTCACCTATGTTCCATCAGGTGGAAGGTTTGGTGCTGGGCAAGGATATCAGCCTTGCCGATTTAAAAGGCACACTGGAAACCTTCTGCAAGGAAATGTTCGGCAGCAGCGTAAGCATCCGCCTGCGCCCGAGTTATTTCCCGTTTACCGAACCGAGTGCGGAAGTTGATATTTCCTGTGTTATCTGCGGCGGCAAGGGCTGCCGTGTGTGCAAAAACAGCGGCTGGCTGGAAATTTTAGGCAGCGGCATGGTACACCCCAACGTACTGCGCATGAGCGGCTACGACCCCGAAAAAACCAGCGGCTATGCCTTTGGCATGGGCGTAGAACGTATTGCCATGCTTAAATACGGCATTGACGATTTGCGTTTGTTCTTTGAAAATGATTTGCGGTTCATCCGCCAGTTTAAATAAGGAGGGGTACCATGTTAGCATCTGTTGATTGGCTTAAACAATATGTAGATATTGATGTCACTCCTGAGGAGCTGGCTGAAAAACTGACCCGCGTAGGGCTGGAGGTTGAAAGCGTAAACCATCTCGGTGAAGGGCTGAAAGGCGTTGTTACAGGCAAGGTAACGCATATCGAGCGCCATCCGAACTCTGACCATTTGTGGATTTGCAAGATGGATGTCGGCGGGCCGGAAATTCTGCAAATTTTAACCGGTGCGCAGAACGTTCACCAATATGATATGGTGCCGGTAGCAGTTATCGGCTCTCATCTGCCGAACGGCATGACGCTTAAAAAAGCAAAAATGCGCGGCCTTGATTCCTTTGGCATGCTGTGCAGCGCGGCTGAACTTGGCATTGACGCCAAACTTTTGCTGCCGGAACAGCGCGAAGGCATTTTCATTCTGCCGCCGGATACTCCGGTTGGCGTGGATATTAAAAAAGTGCTCGGCCTTGACGACGTAGTGCTTGATATTGACCTTACCGCCAACCGCGGCGACTGCACCAATATTATCGGCCTGGCGCGCGAAGCTGCTGCCGTGCTTGGCAAAGAACTGCGCATGCCGGATATGAGCGTTAAGGAAGCTGCAGGCGGCAGTGCTGCTGATATGGCTGCCATTGAAGTTGACGCTAAAGATTTGTGCAGCCGTTTTGCAGTGCGCGTTCTGAAAAACATTAAAATCGGCCCCAGCCCGGAATGGATGCAGAAGCACCTGCGTGCCTGCGGTATGCGCCCGATAAGCAACGTTGTTGACGTAACCAACTATGTAATGCTGGAACTTGGCCAGCCGATGCATGCTTATGATTATGATAAGGTAGGCGGGCATAAACTTATTGTGCGCCGCGCCGCAGACGGCGAAAAACTGGTAACTTTGGACGGCCAGGAACGTATTTTAACCCCGGACATGATTACCATTGCCGACCCTGACCATGCTGTGGGCCTTGGCGGCGTTATGGGCGGTTTGGAAACCGAAGTTACCGGCGAAACCGTTAACGTAATGCTGGAAGCCGCAACCTTTAACGGGCCTTCCATCCGCCGTACTTCCAAAGCACTGGGGCTGCGCAGTGAAGCCTCCGGCCGTTTTGAACGCGGCGTTGATACTGTGCTGAACCATAATGCTTTAAACCGCGCCGTACACCTGTTGGAACAGATGGGTGCCTGCGAAACGGTTTGCGGCATTGTAGAAGATTATCCGGAAGAAGTTAAACCTGCCGTTATCCGTGTAACTCCGCAGGCTATTAACAGCCGTATCGGCGTGGAAATTGCCGCTGAAGAAATGGTTGATATTCTTAAAAAATTACAGTTCGGCGTGGAATACGACGGCGGCGTATTAACTGTTACCGCTCCTTCCTGGCGTTATGACATCAGCTGCGACGCCGATATCAGCGAAGAAATTGCCAGAATGCATTCTTATGACAAGATTGAATCGCATAATCCGAATTTGCCGCTGGTACAGGGCCGTCAGGCTGTAATTGACGATGTATGCGAAGAAATTGAGGATTATCTTGTTGCTGCCGGTTTGAACGAAGTTATGACTTACAGCTTCATTAACCCCAATTCTTTTGATAAAATTCTGTTAGACGAAGCAGACAGCCGCCGCGGCGCCATTGAACTGATGAACCCGCTGAGCGACGAATTTAAGGTAATGCGCACCAGCATGCTGCCGGGTATGCTTAACACTGCCGTTTATAACCAGGCGCGCCAGGCAGAATCAGTTAAGATTTTTGAAATCGGCAAGGTATTTCTGCCCAAGGCTCTGCCGCTTAAAGAACTGCCGGAAGAAAAACCTGTTTTATGTGCCGTACTTGCCGGAAGACGCAGCAGCCTTAACTGGACTGAAACCAAAGACGAAGTTGATTTTTACGATATGAAGGGCGCTGTAGAAGGACTTTTGGAAAATTTGCAGATTGCAGGCGCAAAATATGTGACGGTGGCTCAGCCTTACCTGCACCCCGGCAAGAGCTGTGCCGTTGAATACGAAGGCAGGGTAATTGGCTGGTTTGGCGAACTGCACCCGACCGTTGCCGGAAACTACGGCCTTAACGGCAGCGTATGCGTGCTGGAACTGGAAGTTGAACCGCTTGTTGCAAGTGCATCCCATGTGCCGCAGTTTGTACATCTGCCCAAATATCCTGCAACCTCGCGCGATATTGCGGTTGTTGTACCGCTGGAGGTTGCCATGGAAGAACTGGAGGCAGTTATCCGCGCTAACGCGGGCAGCCTGCTGAAACAGGTAAAAGTATTTGACGTTTACACCGGTAAACAGGTGGAAGCAAGTTATAAATCTATGGCGTTCAACTTAACCTTCCAGGCAGACGACCGTACTTTAACGGATGAAGAAATTGATGCCGTTATTAAAAATGTTGTGGAAAAAGTTGGCGAAGCCTACAAAGCTAAATTAAGAGATTAATTTTAATATTCATGGCAAAGTGCCGCCGGGTTTATTCCGGCGGTTTTTGCTGTTTTAAGGCAAATTTTAAAAGCCTGTGCCCTTAAAAGTTGCCGCGGCGGCGATAAAAGTTTATAATTAATTTAAAAGAACACGGAAAGAAGGTGCGTTTATGAAACTTTATGTATGGCGCCATAACAAAACCTACCATAGCCACAGCATGATACAGGAACCCTGCGTTAACACGGAATTTTACCTTGATGCCATTGCCATTGTGGCGGCAGAAAGCCTTGAAGAAGCGCTTAAACTGTTGGAGGAGCAGCATAAAGGCTGGCGCACGGAGGATTTGCGTGAACTTGAACCTACTGTTTACAGTCTTGATGAAGGTAAAGTTATTTTTACCGAACTGAGAGGCTCAATCGCCTAAAAGGAGTGTAAAAATGCCGGCAGAAATTGAAATAAAACTTAATATTGGGGCGGAGGCTTTGCAAAAACTGCTTGCTTCTCCGCTTGTAGCGGATAAAATTATCGGCGGCAGCGAAGCCGTACACCACCTTGAAACTTCGTATTACGATACGCCGTCTTTTAAACTTATGCACAGCGGCATTGCTTACCGTGTGCGCAAAAACGGCACTAAATACGAAGCCACCATTAAAACGGAAAAAGAATCTCACGGAGGGTTTTCCAGCCGCAACGAATATAATGTTGATTTGCCTGACGGCAAGCCTGTTTTGCAGGGGTTTAAAGAAGAAGGCTTTGATACGGATTTGGAAAAACTTATTGCCGGTGAGCCGCTTGTAAAACTGTTTACCGTTGATGTTGAGCGCAGGCTGTGCCTGCTTAAAATAAGCGCGGCTACAACGGTGGAGCTGGCGGTTGACCGCGGCAAAATTATTTCCGGCATAACCGGAAACGAATGTGCCGTTAACGAAACGGAACTGGAAATTAAAAGCGGCACCAAAGAAGACCTGCTTGCCTATGCCGGGCAGATTGCAAACCTGGTACCTGTAACACCGGAAAACCGCAGCAAATATGAGCGCGGCATGAAGCTGTGCGGCATAAATTTAACAAAGCCCGCAAAATAAAAAAAACGGTATTGCCGTAAAAGGCAATACCGTTTTTGCGTATATAGTGTTAAATTTTAAAATAAGCTTTCCATAAACGGCAGCAGAATAGGAGCCAAAATGGAAGTTGCTATGCCGGTAAGCCCTATGGAAGCGCCGCCAATTGCCAGCTGCAGGGCATTTTTGCCAGCGCAGACGCTGGTGCCAAGCCCGTGGCTGGAAGCGCCTATGGAAAGGCCGATGGCAATGTTATTTTTAATTTTTAAAGCTTCTAAAATTTTGTGGTTAAAGGTTGCGCCAAGCATGCCTGTAAAAATTACGCAGGCGGCCGTAAGTGCCGGAATACCGCCGATAGCGGAAGAAATATCCATGGCAATAGGCGTTGTTACGGATTTGGGAATCATGGAAAGCAGTACCTGGCTGCTTGCGCCAAACATTTTGCCGCAAATGAAAATGCTGACAATGCCTGTAATGGTGGCAACAAGAATGCCGCTTATAATTACCGGCAGGTTTTCTTTTATAATGCGCCTGTTGTTATACAGCGGCAGGGCCAGTGCCACGGTGGCAGGGCCGAGCAGAAAGTTGATAAAGCCTGCGCCTGTTTCGTAGTCCTCGTAAGTAATATACGGCTCCTGAAAATAAATAAAGGCAATTATCATCGGGCACGCCAACACAAACGGCGGAATAATGCTCAGTTCAAACTTATCTACAATAATTTCGCATATTACATAAACAACTATGGTAAGAGCAATGCCAAACAGCGGCGATTGGATGAAAGCTTCTGGTAAAAAAGTCATTTTCCGGCACCGCCTTTACTTTTCAGCATAAAGTTTAAAAACGCAGCCGTTACAATCAGTATCATAAAACTGCTTATAATAACGGTAGCCACAATAGCGGTGCTTTCTGCAAGGATAACGTCCAGATACAGCAAAATGCTTACGCCTGCCGGTAAAAAGAGCATGCCCATTTTTTCTATTAAAATATTGCAGACATCTTCAATGGTACGCACCCTTATAACGCCGCTGAGCAAAAGTACCAGCAGCAGAATCATTGCCAGCAGCGCAGGCGGAAATTTAATGCCGCATAAATTAAGCGCAACCGTGCTGACGCCCTGCAAAAAAAGCAGTACAGCAGTTCCTTTCAAAATTGATGATGGTGTCATAATTTTCTTTCCCCTCTCAAAAAATAAAGTAATGTGTATATTTTGCTTCCGCAGCGTCAATTTGTCAAGTTAAAATAACGAAAAAATTTATCAAAAAACATACAAAAAATATTTGACTTTTTGACTTTTGTTGCTATAATATAAAACAGGAGCAGAAAAATGCCCCTGTTAATAAATATGCTGTTAACGCACAGCAAGGTAAATTATTAAAAGTAAAATAATTGCCAAAAGCGTAACGGCACTCATGCCGATATATTCAAAACGGTACATGGATACTTCTTCGTTAAGAAGATTGTAGCTGCGCTGAATGACAAGCATTTTGTTTTCAATGTTGTCTTTCCAAACCGAAGCACGCAGAAGGTCGAGATAACGCGTGTAAATGCGCGCGTAAAAAATATCTTCCGTAACCTGCAAAGCATTGTTGATATTGCTTGTTAATGTGCTTACATCGGCCATCAGTTCCATCAGCCTGCCGCGTATTTTGCGGTAGCTTGTCTGGCGGCTGCCGGTGCTGCCCTTTTCGGCGGCTTCCAGCTCGTCGTAAGTGCGGTCAATGGCTTCGTTAAGCGCATTGTCATAGTAGCGCAGTTCCAGAAACTGGGCGTTGGCAAATTCCAGAAGGTCGGGCACGTCAAGGCTGCCGCTGGGGTCATACACAACGGCGGAATCCCACGCAAGGTAGCATACGTCGTCGGCGTAAGTAAACCTGTTGGCCAGTGTTTCGGCGCGTGTTTCCGGGCTTACGGGCGTGCGGTCTTTCAAAAGCAGCGGCACAATATCCCAGTTTTCGGGCACTTTATCCTGAAAATAATAAACTACAAAATCTTCGTCAAAGTCGGAAACGCGCTCATTGCTGCACGCCGGGCGGATTGTTTCCAAAACGGCGTCAAGGTAAGAGCGGATCTCATCTTCCGGCATGTTTTCGCTGACGATAGACATATCCATGTATTCATCAAAAGTTACATCATCTTCAAAATGAATACGCAGAATAAGGCTGATAACGCCTAAATCAAAAATGCGGGCTTTAACTTCGGTAAGATAAGTACCGTTGCCCAGCTTCATATCATGGGAACCAAGCTCAACAAGAACCGGTGGGTCCTTAAAAGTAATAGACTTGGTAGATATACGGTCCAGGCGGAGCCTGGAAGCGATTTTGTTGCGGCTGGTCCAAAGGGCCTGCACCAAATCAAGGTCAATTTCGTCGGCAACGTCAAAAAGACGGTATACAATCATGGATGTATTCATAAAATATCCTCCGTGAAAAAAGCATTTACTTGCATATTCGCCGCCGGAAGCGGTTTCCCTGCGTATTTAACATAAAAATTTATGTAAAATATTTTACTGTTTATACAGTTTGAAGGAGGTTAGCGCTATGAATGAACGCTACAGTGAAGAAGTAAAAAGCATATTGGAAGCTGCTCAGCAGCAGGCTGTTATAAATTATAACCAGGAACTGACCTGCGCCCATCTGTTAGTTGCGCTGGCCGGAAGTGAAGGGTTTTTCCCGTTCCTGCTTAAAAATGCCGGCGCTGATGTCAGCACCTTTACCGCTGAGGCCAAATGCCTTGTGCAGAAAATACCTTCCGTAAAAGGGCAGGACAGAGGGCTTATGATGAGTACCGGCGCAGCCCGCGTGCTGGCTATTGCAGCGCAGAACGCAGGGCAGGGCGAAGTTAACATCTGCCATTTGGTTGGTGCCCTTGCCAGTGACGGTGACAGCGATGTTACCGCGCTTTTGAAAAAATACGGCATTACCAAAAACAAGGCCGAAGGGCTGTACATGGCTTATACCAACAGCGCCGAAGGCGATGAAAAGAAACAGACGCTTGAAAAGTACGGGCAGGATTTAACCGCCAAAGCCAAAGAAGGCAAGCTCGACCCTGTTATCGGCAGGGACGAAGAAATCCGCCGCGTGGTTGAAATTCTTTCGCGCCGCAAAAAGAACAACCCTGTTTTGATTGGCGAGCCGGGTGTTGGTAAAACCGCCATTGTAGAAGGGCTTGCCCGCCGCATTGTGGCAGGCGATGTTCCGGAAAGCCTTAAAAACAAAACTCTGTACGCGCTTGACCTGGCAGCTCTTGTTGCCGGTGCCAAATACCGCGGCGAGTTTGAAGAACGCCTTAAAAAAGTTTTGAAACTTGTATCCGAATCCGGCGGGCAGATTATTATGTTTATTGATGAGCTGCATACCGTTGTTGGTGCAGGTGCTGCCGAAGGCGCCATGGACGCAGGCAATATTTTAAAACCGATGCTTGCCCGCGGCGAGCTGCGCTGCATTGGTGCAACAACGCTGAACGAATACCGCAAATATATCGAAAAAGACAGCGCTCTGGAACGCCGCTTTCAGCCCGTTATGGTTAAAGAGCCGGATGTTGAAGACACCATCTCCATTCTGCGCGGCTTAAAAGAACGCTACGAAGTGCACCACGGCGTGCGTATTAAAGACGCCGCCCTTGTTGCAGCGGCTGTGTTAAGCAACCGTTATATTAATGACCGCTTTTTGCCGGATAAGGCAATAGACCTTGTGGACGAAGCAGCAGCGCGCCTGCGTACCGAAATCGACAGCCTGCCTGCCGAACTTGACGAAAGCAAACGCCGCATTTTGCAGCTGGAAATTGAAGCACAGGCTTTAAAGAAAGAAGACGATGAGCAGAGCAAAGACCGCCTTGCCAAAATCGAAGAAGAACTGGCAGAACTTAAAAAATCCAACGACGAGCTTGTTAAACGCTGGGAAGCACAAAAAGCTGCCATCAGCCGTGTGCGCGAAGTTAAAAAGGAAATTGACGCCGTTAAACATGACATGGAAACGGCAGAACGCAGCTACGATTTGAACAAACTGGCAGAACTTAAATACGGACGCCTGCCGGAGCTGCAAAAAGAACTGGCGCGCCTTGCCAAAGGTGATGCCGAAGACAAAGACGGCGTACTTTTAAAAGAAGAAGTTGACGAAGAAGACATTGCCAAAGTTGTAAGCACCTGGACGGGGATCCCGGTTGCACGCTTAAACGGCGGCGAACGCGAAAAACTCATTCATTTGGAAGAACGACTGCACCAGCGTGTAGTAGGGCAGGACGAAGCGGTTAAAGCCGTAAGCGAAGCGGTTATCCGCGCGCGCGCAGGCATTAAAGACCCCAACCGCCCGATTGGCTCGTTCATCTTCCTTGGGCCTACCGGCGTAGGCAAAACCGAACTTGCCAAAGCACTGGCAGAAATTTTGTTTGATGATGAACGCAACATGATTCGTATTGATATGAGCGAATACATGGAGAAGCATACCGTTTCGCGCTTAATCGGTGCGCCTCCGGGCTATGTTGGCTATGACGAAGGCGGCCAGCTTACAGAAGCCGTGCGCCGCCGTCCGTACAGCGTAATTTTGCTGGACGAAATTGAAAAAGCCCATGCCGATGTATTTAACGTACTTTTGCAGGTGCTTGATGACGGCCGCCTGACTGACGGGCAGGGACGTATTGTCGATTTTAAAAACACGCTGATTATTATGACCAGCAACCTCGGTTCTGCCGAAATTATGCAGAAAAAAGGCGAAGTAACGCGCGAAGAAGTACAGAGTATGCTGATGCGTTTCTTCCGCCCGGAATTTTTGAACCGTGTTGACGATATTGTAGTATTTAAGGCTTTGCAGGAAGAACAGATTAAGGATATTGTTAAACTTATCCTTAAAGAGCTCAGCGACAGGCTGCAAAAACAGCTTGATATGACGCTTACCGCCAGCGACGAAGCAGTGGCATATCTTGCAGGCGCAGGCTTTGACCCTGCTTTTGGCGCGCGCCCGCTGAAACGCCTGATTGTACATACCGTTGAAAACATTCTCGGCAAGAAAATTGTTGCCGGTGAAATCGGCAGCGGCACAAAAGTAAAAGTTGTGCTGAAAGACGGCAATATTGAAGTTGAGCAGGAATAAAAATAAATGTAAATATTTGTTTAAATGGGGTGCAATACTGCTCAACCGCGTTAAAAATGCTGCGGCTCCTCCGATTCCGTCCGGCGCTGCACCGGACTCTCTTACAGAGTACCCTAAATTTAGCCGCCGCAGTTTTTATACGCAGTTTCGCAGTACAGCACTCCGTTTAACTTTGAGTGTAAAATTTCCCGTATAAAAATTTTATAATATAGTGTTAGTATCAGAACAGCAAAAACGATTATTCAGAGTGTTCGAAAAGCGTTTTTTGCTGTTCTTTTTTATTTTAATATTGCAATTTTTGAACTTCGCAGTTAAGCCAAAGCCGTTTTTCTTTGTAAATAAAATACGCCGTGCCAGCAAAAATTACCGCTCCGTGCGATAGCGTGGAGCGGTTTTTGCGTTTATTAAACATACCCAAAAAGCCCCTGCTGGAAAGTTCGCTCGCGCTCGCGTGCGAACTTTTGCTTGCGGGGGGGAGATGGTTTGCTATAATATTACTGCATATAATGAAATTATAAATTTTACTGTATCAAAACGCGAAGTTTACAATAGTAAACTTCGCGCCGGTATAAAAGCTGAAAGGGGTATGGTGATGAAAGGTAAAAATCTGGAAAGGGCAGTAATATTGGGGTTACTTTTAAGCACGGGTGTGTATGGCACGGCGTGGGCTAAAGAATTATCAAATCCTGAAATTGAAGGAGATACTATAACTGTTAATAATGAAAATTTAGATATAATGAATGATAATTATCCAACTTATAACGAAAAAACGTTAAAAGATTTTAAAAAAGTCACCGTTAACCAATTCGCTGATTCTGATGGTGACCATGGAATGAAAATTTGGACTGCACAAGCTAAACCTGGTTCAAAGTATGTTGCAGATTTTTCAAATACTGATTTTATTATAAATGTAACTGGTGAGAGTAGTAATTCAGATGCAATACATTTAAGCGGGTTTGAAAATAATGTAAAAATGAAAAATCTTACTGCTACTGTAAGTACAACTAATTCCGATATTATAAATATAGGTCGTGAGGCTACAAGTAGTGTTGTAGAAATATTAGGTGATTTAGATGGAACTGTTTACAATGGTAGTGGTATTCGGGCTAATTCACAAGAAGGTCATTCAAATACTGAAATGACATCTACTATAATTGTAAGAGGAAATACAACTATTAATTTGTTAGACAATAAAAAAAATACATCCTTTAATCCGGCGGCGGTTTTTGCAGGAGATGATGCAGTAGAAAAATTTTGGGTGATACCTATTGGTCCTAAAGAAAGCAAAGGTCAAGGTATTATAGTTTTAGGAGAGAAAAATAAAAGAACAGAAGTTAATTTATATCTTGAAAGAAACAATAGTTATGGAATATTAGCGGGTAAAAATGGTAATATTACAGTTAATAGTGATTTGAATATTTCTTCTAAAAATAAAGATACAGATAAATATGCTATTAATGTATCTGGAATAGTTGCAGCTGATATGAATTTTTCTTATCAAGATAGAGATGTGAGTAATATTGCTAATCGTCATGGCAGTACTGTTACTTTAAATGGAATAAATAATGTCATTGACGTCGGTGAAAGTGGTAGAGCAATTTCTGCAAGTAGCCAGTATGGTGTAGTTCAAACTGGTGAAAATGGTATTGGAAATATTGATGTTATTGGAGATATTTTTGCTGATGATAACGGTAAAATTGATTTAGCTATTAGAGACTGGGGCGATATTACTGGTAATATTGAAGCAATAAATGGTGCAAATATAAAATTAGGCATGGCTAATAATAATTCTGGCAATAGTTTTGCAAGAAGTACTGCTGGCGCAATAAATATTACCGGTGATGTTCAGGCGGCTAATGGAGCAACAATAGATTTATCTTTGGGGGATGGCGCTTATTTTGAAGGTCGTGTTGATGACTATAAAGATGCAGACAGCGCATTATGGGATGACAGCAATTTTAATCATAATAGCTTGTTTGATGAAGATTTTGTAAAAGATAATAAAGTTGAATCAAGTGGTTCTGTAAATTTAACACTTGGCAATAATGCTGTTTGGAACTTAACAGAACAAAGCTGGGTAAGCAAGGTTGATGGCAACTCTGGCTTTATTTATCTTGACGGTGATGGAACTGGCGGTTACGCTGTACATATAGGTAAACTGGAAGGGGATCATACTTTTGTTTTAAACCTTAACCCTAAAGAGCATGAATTTAGCGATATGCTTTATATTTACGATGGTTCCACTGCTGGTGTACAAAACCTGCGCATTAACAACGAAGCAGAAGTTTTAAACGCACTTAAAAATGACGGCGACCGTATCCGTTTTGCAACCGTTGGCAAAACTGCCGGTGCAGGCGCAGGCTTTGGTGATGATTACGTTGTGCGCGGTCGTGGCGTAATTAACAGCGGCTTCAGTATTGATTATGTAGATTACGACACCGATACCGACCAAGGCAATTATAACGGTGATGGCTTTAGTGCCGCTAAACCGGGCGATGATTATGTAGACAGCATTTATGGCAGTGGTAATAATAATAGCGAAACCGGCAGTCAGGCATCTACTTTAGAAAATAACGCTGGTACTGGTAACAAACCTGTCGCAGAACTGGATTCCAAAAACTTGTACCTTGTACGCGACAGCAGCAAAGACGCAGGTAAATCTGACAGCGGTGCAACCATTATCAATATGAGCCGCGCTAACTATAAAAATGCTATTTATATGGACAGGCTTAACAAACGCATGGGTGAAATGCGTTATGTTAATGCTGAAGAAGAACAGGGCTTATGGGTACGCCTGCGCCATGACCGTATTGGGCAAAGCGGCGACTTCCGCAGCATGAACACCATGTACGAAGTAGGCTATGATGTTAAACAGCCAACCGATAACGGCGAGCACCGCATTGGTATGGCAATAGACTACATGCGCGGCAGTACAACTTATGACGACATTATGGGCAAAGGCGAAACCAAACGCTACGGTTTGTGGCTGTATGATACCTGGCTGGGCGAAAAAGGCCATTACACCGATTACATTGTAAAATGGGGACATCTTTCCAATGATTTCGACATCCGCGATAAAGACAGTTTGGAAAATATTACCGGTGATTACAGCAACAATGTATTCAGCGTAAGCGCGGAATACGGCAAGAAAAACGATATGGGCAATAACTGGTATTTTGAACCGCAGGCACAGATTCAGCTTGCGCGTGTAACCGGTGCCGATTATGTAACAACGCAGGGCAGCAAGGTAAATGTAGACGGTATTAACAGTTTAATCGGCCGTGCGGGCTTTAGAATTGGGCGCGATATGGACGAAAATAGCACTGTTTACTTAAAAGCAGATTTGCTGCATGAATTTATGGGCGACCAGACGGTAACGGCGGCGGATGCAACCGGCACACTGCGCGAAGAGTTTGAAAACAAAGGCACATGGTATGACGTTGGCTTTGGCTTTGCAACTAAGATGAGCAAAAACAGCTATGCCTTTATGGATTTTGAAAAATCCTTCGGCAACGATAATGACGAAACCTATCAAATTAATGCAGGTATGCAGTGGACGTTCTGACAGAAGGTGTAAAATTTATGGAAACAATACCTTTTAACGAAGCAAAATTTAAACAAATTGCAGACGGCTACACGGCGGAATATGTAAATTACATGCCGCGCGGCAAAAACGGGCTGCGCTGCTGGGAAATAAAGGCATCGGCACAGGACGGAACCTGCGAAATAGTGGTTCTGCGTGATTACGGCTATAAAATTGACGGTGAAGTTATAGCAATAAATTCTTTTACAGACCGTGCAGGGCGCAACGAAGAAATATGCCGCCTGTACAATGAGAAGAATGTTTCACAGGTATTTTTGGCAAATTTGTTTAACATGAGCCAGCCTTCGGTTTCTTTAATAGTGAATAAAAAATAAATAACAGCAAAAAGTCCTGTTTTAGTGATGTATTCATTAAAACAGGACATTTTTTATAAGGATATGATGATATAATATAAGTATAGGATTTGTAAACGGAAGGAGCGGAAGTATATGGGCAAAAAAGTTTTAATTATCGGCGGCGTGGCGGCAGGAATGAAAACTGCTTCGCGCCTGCGCCGCAGGGATAAAGATGCGGAAATTACGGTTATTGAACGCGGAGAGCTTGTAAGTTATGGTGCGTGCGGTTTTCCTTATTATATTGGTGACGAAGTTAAAAATTTTAATGAATTTACGCATACGCCGCAGGGCATTGCGCGCGATGTAGATTACTTTAAAAAAGTTAAGGGCATTGATGTTTTAACCGGGCACGAGGCGCAGAAGATTAACCGCGCGGCAAAAACGGTTACTGTGCTGAACAGGAAAAACAGCGAAGTTACAGAAATGCCTTACGATGTGCTGGTGCTGGGCACTGGCGCTACGCCGGTGCGGCTGCCGGTGCCGGGGGCTGATTTGGAAGGCGGCCATAACTTCTGGTTCCCGGGGGGAGGG
>ERZ779669.369-NODE-369-length-28083-cov-3.284965_pt1 | contig 28083 bp, 19 predicted proteins | sample MGYA00511372_ERZ779669 | MGnify/ENA primary metagenome ERZ779669 (study PRJEB29588, sample SAMEA1967891) | human gut metagenome | biome: human gut; feature: human-associated habitat; material: faeces | place: Denmark | collected 2008/2010 ... | reverse complement strand
AGAGTCGGTAATGGAATTGGTAGCCGAAAACGAAGTGGCCATGCCTGCCACCGGGAAAGAAGCAAAGCACAAAGGTTCTGTGCCGATGCGTCCCTGTTGCTCTCCCAAATACATCTCGGTAGTGTTTACTTGATTCAGTCCCATTCCATCACCGATGAAATAGAACACATACTTTGCCTGTTGCGCCTGTGCTGCCAAAGCCAGCAACGCAAAGGCCAGGATACTGGTTAATCGTTTCATAAGGTTAGTATTTAAAGGGTTATTAATACGCACAGTCATGTGGCTACCCAAAAGGAGAACAATACCCAACGCAGAACTGGCAAACTTCCTGAGAAATAAGGAAGAAACATGTTCAAATCTTCATTCAGGTCCACCTTCTTATCCCTGCAAAGATAAAAGTTTCCGGCCTTATTGTAGATTACAATATCATAAAAAAGATTGCGACAGACACATTTTTTAATACAAATTGGCGCAAATTTCCGCAGCTTGACATACATATTCCGACTGAAATTCAGTCCTGTAAGACAAACTGCAAAAATCTGCGCCAATTGATTCTTTATCAGGAAGAACAAATACTTCGCGTATATTTTACCCGCTTAACGGGCAAGCAATACGAAAGGATTATTTACCTTCGAGGATAGCCAATGTATCTGTGGCAATCATCAGCTCTTCGTCAGTGGGAACCACAACGACTTTCACCTTCGAATCATCGGTAGAAATAACCTTCTCCTCGCCGCGAACCTTATTCTTTTCAGCGTCAAGTTTAACACCCATGTATTCCAATCCTTCGCAGGCTCCCCAACGTGCAGTGGCCTGGTTTTCGCCTACACCACCGGTAAAGACAATGATGTCTACACCACCCAATGCTGCCGCATAGGCACCAATGTATTTCTTGATACGGTAAAAATACATATTTTCAGCCAAGATAGCACGGGGATTTCCGGCAGCTACCGCGGCTTCGAGGTCGCGCATATCACTCGACTCTTTGAAAATACCCATTACGCCGCTTTTCTTGTTAAGCAAATTGGAGATTCCACTGGCATCGAGCCCTTCCTTCTCCATGATGAAAGTAACGGCACCTGCATCTATATCACCACTACGGGTACCCATCATAAGGCCTTCGAGCGGAGTAAGACCCATACTGGTATCCACACACTTACCGTCTTTAATAGCAGAGATAGAAGCTCCGTTACCAATGTGGCAGGTAATGATTTTCTTGCCTTCGGGATTTACACCCAAGAAATCACACACCCGTTGCGAAACATAACGGTGAGAAGTTCCGTGGAAGCCGTAGCGACGTACGCCATATTTCTCGTACAATTCGTAAGGAACGGCATACATATAGGCATAATCCGGCATAGTCTGATGGAAAGCCGTATCGAACACCCCAATTTGAGGCACATCAGGAAGAATAGCCTCGATGGCACGTACACCTTTCAGGTTGGCAGGGTTATGCAAAGGTGCCAAATCGTTGCAAGCCGTAAAAGCATCAAGCACTTCTTTAGTGAGCAATACAGATTTACTGAACTTCTCGCCTCCATGCACCATGCGATGGCCTACGGCGTTGATTTCGTTAATTGATTTGATAGCTCCGTATTCCGGGCTAACCAAAGTGTTCAGAATAAACTCTACTCCTACTGTATGTTCGGGAATATCCTTTTCCAGTATTTTTTTCTCGCCATTGGGTAAGGTAAATTTAAGGAAAGAGTCCTTAAGACCTATTTTCTCAACACCACCCTGAGCAATTACTTGTTTCTGCTCCATGTCAAACAGCTTGTACTTGATAGACGAGCTGCCGCAATTCAAAACTAAGACTTTCATACGTATGAATCGATTTAAAAGTTAATTGTTCTTGGCTGCGATGGCTTGGTTGGCCGTAATGGCAATCATGCGGTATACATCTTCAATAGAGCATCCGCGCGAAAGATCATTTACCGGACGTGCAATACCTTGCAAAATGGGGCCTACGGCATCGGCATGACCCAAACGCTGTACAAGCTTATAAGAAATGTTACCAACCTCAAGACTGGGGACAACCAAAACATTGGCATGTCCGGCAATAGCAGATCCAGGAGCTTTGCTTGCGCCGACTTCGGGAACTAACGCAGCATCGGCCTGAAGTTCACCATCAATTGCAATATCGGGGGCCATTTCCTTAGCTAAGCGCAAAGCTTCAACAACCTTGTCCACAACTTCGTGTTTAGCAGATCCCTTTGTTGAAAAGCTCAGCAGGGCTACTTTCGGATCAAGTCCTGCAACGGCGCGTGCGGTACGAGCTGTGCAAACGGCTATCTGGGCCAATTGCGAAGCATCGGGAACCGGCGTAACAGCCACGTCACCCATAACCAAAACGCCATTATTTCCGTATTCGGGAGCATGTGTAAGCAACAGCATTGCACCCGATACGCAAGTAATACCCGGAGCTGTTTTAATAATCTGCAATGCAGGACGCAATACATTTCCTGTGGTGTTACGGGCACCAGCCAACTGTCCGTCAGCATCACCGTTCTTTATCATCAAACAGCCCAAATAAAGCGGATCAAGTACCAATTTACGGGCTTCCTCTATAGTCATTCCTTTTTTCTTGCGCAACTCAAACAACAGTTGTGCGTATTCTTCCTGCTTAGGATTATTGGCAGGATCGATAATGGTGGCTTTGCCAATATTTCCCAATCCCCACTCTTTGGCACAAGCGTTAATTTCATCGGGATTTCCCAACAGGATAAGGTCAGCAACTCCGTCAGTCAGAATCTGATTGGCAGCTTTCAATGTACGTTCTTCCGTGCCTTCAGGAAGAACAATGCGTTGGCGATTGGCTTTCGCACGCTCAACAATTTCATTAATTAATCTTTGCATGATAGTGTATAATGTGTACAAGAAATCAACTTAATGCTATTCACACGACAAAAGTACACAATTTTGCAATATCAACATTGCAATTAGGGGCGTAAAAACGCCCCTAACTATAAAAATTATAATATTTAACACCAAGTGTCAGAAAATTATCTGAGGAGCAACATTCTTGTATTCATCCATACACTTGCCGACAGGAGCACCAATGTAGGTAGGATCGCAAATCAGATATTTATCGCCGTTATCGAGCACAATATAATCACCCGCAATATCCTCCGTAAAACGAACAGCCGAAGCTATATGATTAGGATAGTCCAAAAGGATAGTCTCCAAACCCATCAAGTCTTTCACCAAGGTCGAATAAAGCATGGCCCGGTCTTCACAATCGCAGTAAGGATAATAGAATGTTTCATCCGGGAAATTAGGCTTCTCATAACCAAACTGTTCTCCATCAGTCTTATATTCAAACGAAGTCTGTACAAAATTCAACAACAGACCGGCAGCGTCCTTTTGCGATAACCCGGCAATGGCTTCCTTCAGCTGAGGATAAAGTACATTACGCAGTTCTTCACTCATGGGCGTTTTATAGTGGATCACCACATCACATTGCGGGTAATCAAAATAAAAATCAATCAGATTTTTGTTGATTACGGTTTGAATCTTCAGTTTACCATCAGCCGTAATAAGCATACGCTGTTGCTCCATCTTATCAAAAGCAGGGATTTCCTCGATATTAAGGCAAACCAGATTCTTAGCATCAGCAAAATCTTGACGATAAGTATAAATACTCATAGAACCGCCCACTTCAGGCTCGAACACATAATACTTATTACCGCCGATATTCAGATAAGGAGTACTGTAAATGGTTCCCGCCGGTGCGACTAACAACTTAAGGTTATCGTCTATTTTAGCCAAACGTACTTTGTAACCCGACTTGTTAAGCAGAAACATTTGCAAAAAAGCAACATCATTCGGACGATTGTTGCCGTATAGTTGAAGTCCTAACTGTTTAGTAAAAAGTAAATAAGCCCAGTCGCTAAATTGCTTTTCTTTTTTCAATGTCATACAATCGTTCACCAACTGCTCATAATCAGCAGCGCAAAGCTTTTTCCATGCATCAGCGACATCGGCTTCCTTATTGCCTGTCAATACCAGATCTTCAGCCACATCGGTTGCTATCTCAAAAGTAGTTCCATAAAACTCAACGGGGGTCCGATAGATACTACGCCCCGGCTTAACAGCCGGTGCAGGCACAATAACCGGCGTATAAGGTTTGCCCGGTACATAAATACCTGGCGCCGGTTTATCTTGTAAAGAAGGAGACTCAGCCTCTGAAGGCATCCCTGCATCAGGCACAGGAGCATCAGGAGTTTTCGTAGCACCTGGTTTGATTATTACAGGATCGGATTGAGGCTTAGCAGGATCAAAAGTCACAGGTTTAGGTGGCTCTGGACGTTGTGGAGCCGGAATAGGAGCAAAGGCATCGTATTTCTGCCAAGCTTCGCGCAAAAAAGTCTCAAATTCTGCGTCAGCCTTGTTTTTAAAATCCTCAAAGGTCTGTTGTTGTTGCCGAGTAAATTCTTCAAATTCTTTTTCTATATCTTGTGCTTGTAATAAAGTAGTTCCAAACAAAGATAGTGAAAAGAAAAAAGGTATTATTCTTATTTTCATCATTCTGAACAAAGACATTTATATGTGTAAAGCAAATAATTTTCCGGCCGCTACCGAAATGAACAATATAAACTTAACCAACCCGCAATATTACACCACAAACGGTCAAGGTACATCGTTCCACATCAGATAGCGGCCGAAAAAATAAGCTAGAATACAGCATCATACCCAAATAATCTGGTTACCGGCATGATACCGCACAACCGACAAATATAATTAAATTACTTAATCATCACCATGTCATAAGAAACACAACGCTGATCACCCGGAATAGCATAAATCCATTTCAGGACATTCTGATAGGTCACCTCTTCTGTAAAAGGTATATTTTCCTTGGTAGCCACCAACATCATGTTTATCTTCTCACTCTCCCCACCTTGCTTTTCCATCAGATAATCAACAGCATTGCTAAAAGGAATGCTATATTCCTTCTCAGCCTTAAGCAAGTTATTTCCTTCATAGCTATTGGGATAGAGCAAGGCACCACCATTACTGTCAAACCAAAAAAACTTAAGGTAAGAATCTGTTCCATGCACCTTGATACGGCAAGTAAAACGGTCTCCTTCTTTATAAAGCGTGGAAATACCTTTCACCTCCAATGCATACGAATTATCCACCTTATCTTCTTTCTTCACTTCAGCATCAATGGTAACTACCTTATAAAGTGCATGTAGATTTACGTCCCATACTTCTTTCACCGTCTGCTTGGTGATGTTTACCATTCCCCCAATAGCCAAAATATTCATCTGTGAATAAGCTTCCTCAAATTCGGTACCGTCTTCCTGCGTAATTTGCCCAAAGACCGACCAAACATTCTCCATTACTCCAGCCCTGCGCAAGGCTTCTTTCTTCGCCTCCATCAACGCACGTTCTTCAGCTTCTTTCAACGTCACATTATCACTTACCTGCCAGCGTCCTTCTACCCCTTTTACCTTCACGACTTTTTGGGCACATAAAGGGAAAGCTATCCACATCATAAGGAAGAATATGCACCCTATTTTTATAGCATTCTTCATCCTGTTATACAATCGTTACAGGTTGTTAGAATCCTAATTTATCCAATTCCTTGGCTAATTCTTCCGATTTTTTGGCCAGTTCTTTACGTATGGCCTTCACTGCAGCTTCGTTAGCCATCTGCACAGAACAGCCGATTGTCACACGCACTTCTACATTTTTATTAGGCAATGTTTTGAAGATTTCAACCAAAGGTACAGTACGGCCCAATGTACCAGTAATAACACTCTTGCTAGTGGCTACTGTACTCTTCAAGCTAGCTGCTTCCTCTTGCCCCATATCATCATTAGCAGTTTTGTCTTCAATCAATTGTGTTACTTTTGTTTGAATTTGACCGGCAATATCAATCTTAGCAGCATTGGTAGCTTGCATCACACCTGATGAATAGTTACCCGCCGTAACAACCTGTGAAGCTACATACCAGTACGGATTTCCTTCTGTATCTATTTCATACTGCCTCTCCCAAGCATTTTCAAGCTGCTTGGCCAAAGGTAATTTACCTGTAGGTACCTTAAAACCTTCCTTCTCCAATTTTTTGGCTTCTTTACGGGCTTCCTTCAAAGCTTTTTTCTTCAAATCCTTATCCAATACAGCCTCATACTTTCTCTGTGCTTTATATGCGTCACCTGTCGCCCTTTCCTGTGCATTGACATTCATGACAAAAACCAGCGCAATTGCAGCAATAATACTGACAAATAAATTTCTCTTCATTTCTACTCGTTTTTACGTTAATACTCTATTTTAAACAATTATATGATATATGTATGGCACAAAAGTAGACAAATATTTTTATTTATACATAGATTATGTCTTTTTTTTACAAATTTGGACTATCATGCACTAGAAAGGATTATCATACAAAAACGAGGCATGAAGTAAAGCTATTAAACAAAAAAGGTGCAAACTTCGTAAAAGTTATAATCCTCTCACTAAAGTTTGCACCTTTTTATTGATTTTTATCAGAAAAATGAATTCCGTTCAAAACCAGCTATAAATCGTCGTTACATACCGCTACAATATTTTCATCAATATAATTATTTCAACGAAGGAAGTTCATCGCGCGTAAGTACACGTTCGTCTTCAAGTACTGCACGCCACCAATCAGCATCAGCATGCTGATGACTATCTTCCATAAACGCAGCCGAATTGACATCTTTTGTACGTTCGTAATCATACCAAGTTGTAAACCATGACCAATGCGCACCGGCCTCCCATTGCTGAGACATTACCGGAACATCTCCACACTCACTCAATGTAATGAGCTTATCCGGCCAGTTTGTTTTCATAAAATTATAAGTATCCAAGCAAGAAGCTGGGTCGTCAACCTCATACATATCAAACCCTATAATATCCACATATTCATCGCCAGGATACCATTGCAATCCTTCTGACAGATCCTGTTGCCAAGCAACAGCCAAAGTCCATACCCAAATCAGATTATTCAAACCTTTTTCTTCAAAACGATCATGCATTAAACGCCACAGTTTTTTGCAGGCATTAGCATCTTTTCCCCACCAAAACCATCCTCCACCAGCTTCATGCAACGGACGCCAAATGACTGGAATATTCTTTTGTTGAAGTAACAACAGATAGTCAGCAACCTTATCTATATCAGCTACCATTCGCTGATACTCAACAGAAGTTTCATCATCAATTTGAGTTATGTCAAACGAAGTTTCTTCCGGTTTGCTACCAGGTGTACAAGTATAATTCGTTCCATCATTAGCAAGCATATTCCAATGCCACATGGCAGCCACAATACCGTTATTATTCCACCAGTCCTCTAGCTCTTGCGTTTTTGAATAATCAATCCAATCGGCAGGTGATGCATACAAATGAAGGTAATCTACACAATTAATAGCTGGATATTTCCCAGTTTTGGTATAGACCCAATAAGCCTCGTTTGTATTCCACGATACATTAGCCATAACTCCCGAAAGAATATTTGTTCCATTAATTTCTTTCAGATAGTTCAATAAATTGACAGCTTCAGGACTTAACTGTGCACCAGGATTTACCTCACTAGAACAAGTAAGATTTATTACATAATCCTCGGTAGAGACATATCCACCCAGCGAACGGATAGCGCCAGCTGCCAATTTTATTTCATATGACATTCCATCCTCCGCATTCAAATTTAATCGTATCTGTTTTTCAATTGCAGCGACTGCATTAGTAACAGTGCCATTTACAGTTATTTTTGTCTTATCAAGCAACCAGATCTCTTGAGCAAAATTAAAAGTAATTAGTTGCGTGCCTGGTAAACAACTGCCACCATTTGAAGGATAAACAGAAATTAATTCCAGTGGAGTCTTGTCTACCGGAATACCATAATTTTCCACTTTATCATCCTCACAGGCATAGAAGATGATATTTAACAAAAGTAGCAGTAAAATTGAAATTCTATATTTCATAATATACATATTTTTCTATCACACTCAACAATAAATCATAGGACTGATATTGGCTAGCTGCAAGGTTATATTCGTATGCATAACCTAACACAACAATCAGAATAAGACCTTGCAGCCAGCTATTTCCCTTAACGCTTATTTGGGATCCAATCGCAAATTATCCACACTAATACCAGCCGGAACAGCAGATCCATACAAACCGTTGGTCTTTGTACCTATAGCCAAATCACCGGTGAGATCTGCATTCAAATCTGAAATGTTACGCGATACCGTAATCCATTTACCATCTGTTGATTCGGGGAACAAGCCTGGACCTACCCACAACCAATTATCTCCTAAAACGATTTGCATACCTGCCTCAGAAGCTCCAGTCACACCTTCATCAATCTTCAAATCAAATTTAAATACATAATTCTCAATGCCACTGACTGTTCCAATATCCTGATGATTACAGTTTACAAGCCAAACTTCACCATCAACCGTAGTCTTCAGATAGAGATAAGTATTACCATTATCTTCTTTCGGGAACTCCAACTCTACGCCCGATGTCCAACTGCCATCCCACGATGAATTGTGACCATCGTGTTCCTCAAAATCATTCAACATAATTGTAGCATCAGTCACAGGTTCACGTGAATCATCACTATCTTCTACCCAAACAGATGTAAATAGTGAAACTTTAGTGATAGTATAAAGCTGACCTGAAACTATCAGATCGTTTCCACCAAGTTGTGTTACCATATCAGCCGTTACAGTACGTACATAATAACCTGCACTGATATCCTCATCTGTAATTTCAAAATATTCAAGCTCTGGACTTAAGGCTGGCCAACCATCGGCAGTACATTTAAGAGAACCTTGAGCCCCTGCCTGTGCATCAGTAAAGTAAACACGAATCACGTCACCTTCCTTAATACTTGATAACTTAGCATTAGGTATCTGCAAAGACTTGCTCCAAGATCCAGTTTCAACAGGCTCACCTTCATATAACACAACCTCTTGTTCAACCCAAGTACCTCCACCGGATCCTTCAATCACTTCAAGAGTGGGTAAATCAAATGTAGAAGCATTTTTAAAAACCAATGTCACATTAATATCTGAACCAACCGGCGTATCAACAGGTACAACAAACTTAATGGCATCATTTGATTTGCGTGTCATCAGTAAAGCAGGAATAACAACTTCCTCCTCACCTTTCCACAATTTAACCGCGTCTACCAGCAACAAATCACTACCGCTAATTGTTAATTCACTCCCCGTAGCAGCTCCTTCATTATCTGAATAAACATATGATCCAAAGACTGGATTTGCCTTCCGTATAGTCTGACGACTAGCCACTTCTTCCTCAGCAGTTTTCAAGACAAGCGAAGATGGCTCATCACTCACACCTGCTGGAGCTACCACTTTCAAAAGACGGTCATCAACCACCGTCACCTCTGTAGAAGATACGCCACCCGGGAAAACTACTTCCATAACCTGACTCATGGCCGTACCCGTAACTTCCACTTCTGTCCCTTCCATCACAATTGTAGGATAAAAGGAAGCGATAGACAGATTCTGAGAAGCATTCAGTTCGTCTTCCGAGCAAGCACTCAGACACAGTCCTCCCAGTAATGCTATCATACCATATATTGTTCTTTTTATTTTCATAATGTAAGCATTTTAAGTTTAGTTGTTAGTATCCCAACCAGGATTCTGTCCCAACAATGGATTCTTATTAATTTCAGCAAACGGAATTGGGAAGAAATAATATTTATCAAGCCATGTACGTGTTTCCTCAACCCGCGTCATAATAACATCTCCATTGGATGATTTCTGGAAACGTGCCATTTTAACCACTGACAATTCAGAACCGCATTTCCAACGACGTACATCCCAAAAGCGATGATCTTCAAAAGCCAGTTCCACAAACCGCTCGCGTTTATAACGCTCCCACCAGTCGGAAGGATTCCCACTCCAATGAGGCATCATTACGTCTGCACGGTCACGTAAAGTATTAATAGCCCCGTTAGCAGTCAGAGCAAATTCACCCGGAGTTTCTGCGTTACCATAATACTGATACATGGCCTCTGCAAAATTCAAATAAAACTCACCCAAACGCATCAGCACCCATGCGTGATTAGTAGTAGTAGCATCATTGGTGGAAATATTTACATTACCATCGCAATATTTCTTCAGATAATATCCAGTTTCTGTTGCATTAACCAAAGGAAGACCGTTCACACCTCCCTCAAAAGTCTCAATGGGAGTAGTGTTGTAATTAGGCCACATGTCACCATTCTTCACTACTGTCATGGCAAAACGAGGATCAAGTCCTGCAAAAGCATTAGTAGCAGTAATATTTACCGAAGCTGCTGCATTACGTTCACCAAAGGTTTCATCTGTACCGTCAGCATATTCGTATGCATCAACCAGTGTTTGAGTCGGGCACATGCCTCCTTGGCCATTTTCAACACCAATAGGATAATTATAGCTCTCCCAAGAATTCAAAGCCCCTTGTTTGGAAGCAAATATGATCTCAGAGCCATCACCATTGCTAGCTCCCCAAATATTGGCATAAGCATCAAGTTTTATTCCCCATTGGGCAGCATACTGGATAACATCATAATTGGCACGAGCTGCTTCCAGCCACCACTCTTTTACTTCCTCTGTATTAAACAACGGAGAAGCTTTATAAAGTAAAACACGTGCCTTCAATGCCAAACACATAGGACGGGTAGCACGGCCAATATCCTGATTCAATTCTTGGGTATAAGAAATAGGCAAATACTCTGCTATTTTGTCCATTTCATCCACAATCCAGTCCATTACTTCAAGTGCGGGTTTACGTTCCATTTGATTGGCTTCAGCAGGAGTCAAAGTCTTTAAAGTAAAAGGTACAGCTCCATATGCTTTTACCAGATCAAAATAGAAATAAGCACGCAAGAAACGAGTTTCATACTCAAACAACTCAAACTTTGCCTTCATGGCCTCATAATCATTGTTATTGGCATAATCACTCAAGTCAATCTTATCTAGTTTTTCCAAGAAATTATTGGCCTCTGCAATAGCCTTGTACGAATTTTCCCACGTAAAAGAAAACGGATTTTGAGGACTCCATCCACCATTGTAGAAAAAATGTACAGTAGAGCTGGAAATAGGACAGTCTGCCTCATCGGTAGCTGCAGCAAGCGTAGCGCCACTACCTCCCTCATAATTTTTGTCAAATCCGTTAGGCAGATGGGCATACACACTGGTAACCAACTGTTGTATACCGTATACCGGACTTTGATAAATCCATTCTTCATCGTTTGTAGTTACTTCTGTATAGTTCAGGTCTACACAACCTGATACGCTAACGGTCAGAAATGCTACAACTGGAATATATTTTGTAAATTTCATAATCGGTATTCTTTTTAGAAATTAGAATTTTAAGGAGAAACCTACATTAACACCCATCAATGATGGATAGTTGGTTCCAATATTTTCAGGATCCATTGTCTTCATATTCGACAAAGTCAACAGATTCTCACCTTTCACAAACACACGACACTGCGACATCTTAACCTTAGCTACCCATGATTCAGGCAAGTCATAGTAAACTTCACAATTTCGCAACTTCAAGAAGTTCACGTTCTTATACCATACACTGTTAGCCCGGTAGTTATTATTGTTAGTTTGCGAAGTAAGACGAGGATAAATAGGATCGGTACTATTATCCCAACAGTTTTCATAATATTCCTGAGAAAGGTTAGCTCCTCCTACCAACGGCTGCCATACACCTGTTGTGCCCAAATAGGCTGTATAGTGTGCAGCTCCCTGGAACAATGCATTAAAGCCAAAGTTTTTATAGCGGAAACCCAGATTCAACGAGTAGTTCAGTTCGGGAACTGAAGTATCATATCCCATTTTTACCACATCATCTTCATTGATTACATCGTCTCCATTCTGATCTTTATACTTAAAATCGCCCGGCTTTACAATGTCAAAATTCTGCGTCGGAGAACTGGCTATATCCTCTTCGTCTTCAAAGAAGCCTATAACCTCCAGTCCCCAAGCCTGATTCACACGTCCGCCAACAGCTGACAGATAATCATAAGCAACATTCTCAATCGTACGCAATTGCTTATTACGCCCCCAGGTAAAGTCACCTCCAATGTTAAAGCTCATATCATCGGTTACATTCTTCACCCAGTTAGCACCTATTTCCAATCCATAGCTGGCTACACGTCCCCAGTTGATATAAGCTGCCGGAATACCCATTACCGAAGAATAAAGTCCATCACCCGATAACAAAATATTGTCACGATAATTGTAATAAGCATCTACTGTTACATCAACAGACTTTGCCAAACGCAAATCGGTCCCAACATTAAAGCGATAGGCTGTTTCCAACTTGAAATCCTTGGTCGGCTGATATCCAATAAAGGTACCCCACGACTGTGACCCTGTACCAGAACCGAAATAATAGTCACCACCGCCACCGCTATAATTCTCCAACCAAAGTCCTTGAATAGGTACATAATCAATATGCTGTATACCAGCCGACAAACGTATCTTAGCCAGATTAAGGGACGAAGCGTTCTCATCATTCTTGGCAATATATCCCAATGACAGCACCGGCGAAAAAGCCCACTTTTGAGGATAAGAACGATTGGAACCATTCATTGCCAATACCAAATCCATCAAATACTTCTGTTGCAAATCATAATGCAAATTAGCCATTACATTCATCCGATTATAGGTCAGATAACGGTCGGTGGTTGCATCGGCAGGTTTTGAGGTAGAGTGTTTCTGATACCAGATTAAAGTAGCCGAGAAATTATCGTCCTCACGGAAAGAAGTCTTATAGTCGGCAGAGACAGACAAATAAGAAGAACTATTGTGTTGATTGATGTAATAGTTGTATTCCAGATTGTTGGTCTTATTACCGGCTGTATATTGGGTAAGACCGGTAGGTATACCATTTGTATCGAATGTATATCGTTGATATCCATACATGTACCCCAATGCATTCGATTCATATATTTCCGAAAAATTATTGTATCCTACCCGTGCAGAAACGCTCAATCCTTCGAGCCAAAAATCAAGTTTCTGAGACAGGCTTACATCCCCCTGAAACAAACGGGAATGGGTTTTCAAAAAACCTGATCCTTGAATTTGTGCAACTGGATTATTCACGCCATAAGTCGTATTACCACCCCACACACCAGCCAAATCACCATTAGGATCGTTCATTACAGGAAAAGCCGATGCCGGAGTCTGATAAAGCATCCATGTCAAACCTGCAGGATCGGCACCATTTGGACGATTGGTTTCAATGAAAGAGCCTAATGCATTGACCTGCATCTTGGTAGAAGACGTCAATGCCATATCCATATTGGCACGAATATTGGCTTTCGAAAATTTCAATTGCGAAGAATAATCGGCCTGGTCTGTACCTTCAAGTAATCCCCGGCTATCCGTATAATCCAACATGGCAAAATAGTTTAATTTTTCATTGCCACCAGTCAGCGAGACATTCAATTGATCTTCAGATCCCATATTTCTGAAAATCTCATCTTTCCAATTTACATTAGGGTAATAATAAGGATCGGTTCCTGTAGCAAACGCATTCAGTTCATATGCATTGTACATGGGGGTTAATCCATCGTTTTCCCGAGCCTTGTTAATAGCATTGGCATATGTATATGCGTCTACAAAATCGGCTACTTTAGGATTAAAAGTAAACTTATGGTCGTAAGACACTGACACATGGTGCTTGCCATCAGTCGTTCCACGTTTGGTTTTTACCAAAATGGCACCGTTTACTCCTTGATAGCCATACAGCGCCGTAGCTGCCGCATCTTTCAATATCGTAACAGACTCTACTTCATCAAGAGTCATATAATCAATGGAGCGTTCTATTCCATCAACCAAAATCAACAGGTTGTTTTCTGTTGTGGTCTGTGCACCCCGTACACTCATTGTAGCACCATAACCATACTCGCCTGAAAATCCGCCTCCTTTCAAGGCTGTCAGGCCCAACAATCTGCCATATAAGGCATCCTTCAGTGAAATAGCCGCTGTTTTCTGCAGTTCTTCCCCACTAATGGTTTCAGTAGCGGCAGTCGACAATAATTTATTTTGTTCGATGCCCATGCCCAAATCCACTTTTCCTTCCTTGTAATCAACCAAAGTACTTTGTGCATTTGCATCGAAAGTAACCAAAGCACACAATGCAGCTAAAGTCACTTTTGATATGCGATTTATTTTTCTCATTGTACACGAAATTAAGGAGTAATACATTAATACCAACCGGGATTTTGAGTCAAACCATAGTTCTTATTAATCTCATCGGGTGGAAGAGGTGCTAGAATCCACTTGTTGGACCAACGTCCCGGGTCGCTCCATACAAAACGAGGATTGGCTCCCTGTATTTCAAATTCTTCATATTCAAACTTAGTCGGGAACGGTTCTCCACTGTCTTTAGACCAAGGCTGCTCAACACGTTCGTTATTATCGTTCAAACGATAAATATTCATACCGCGAAGATGTTTCTTGAAATCATCAATCAAGAGGCGACGGTTCATGTCATGAAAACGGTTCTCACATTCAAAACCCAGTTCGCAAGCACGTTCGCGCATAATTTCATTAATCAGGTTTTCCTTGTTGTTTATCAAGTTGAGACTCGGATTCTTCACTTCAATGTCTCCCAAACCTACACGACGACGAACAATGTTTACCTGTTCAATAGCCTCCCGGTTTCTTCCACATTCGGCCAATGCCTCTGCATAAATCAAATACAGGTCTGCCAAACGCAAATAAGCGATCTGCATTGGTTCGTTATCGATAACACCTTGACCACCTTGATCATCCGACCCTAAATCGAGCACATACTTATAAGTAGGAAATCCCCATGGTTTGCAAGCCCAGTCTGAGCCACATACCTTAAACTCTCCACCTACCCACATCTGTACCGGATTATCCGATCCGTAATACTGGTATTTATAATCACGTTTCTGTACCACCATCGATTCATACAAACGAGGATCGCGATTGGCAAAAATATCGACTTCTGCCGGGCGCTGGCCATAATACTTCTGACCATCATAATTGCGACCATCGCTCCAAGGAAACATTTCCATCCAATCCAGTGTGGCAGCACAGGCACCAGTATGCCATACATTGCTGGGACATTGATCCCAATCGGTCATATAAACACGATCGTGTACTTCGATAATGACTTCCTTGTTTCCACGTGCACGATAGGCTTTCTGATAAGCAGAACGATAACCCTCTTCTGTTTGCGAGGTAGCCTGTACCAACTGGTAATAATTGCCATTCTGTGCATTCATATCAAAGAATTGTTCACATGCTTCAACTACTGCTTCCCAACGCTTTACATCATAGTTCCCATACCACACCTGTAAGGCATTAACGGCATCCTGCGGTGCTTCGGTACAATACGGGGTATCGCTATTGAAAATAGGGCTGGCTACGAAACACAACAGTTTGGCTTTCAGAGCTACCGCAGCACCTTTAGTCATACGGCCTGCCCAAGTTGCCAAATCGGCATCGGGCAATGCCCAAGGCAAATTAGGCTCGGCAATAGCCTCATCCAACAAATTTACGGCAAAGTTTACCGTCTTCTCGAGCGAAGAACGTCCTTCTTCCATCTGGTCCTCACCTTTGAAAGCGTGGTCTACAATAGGCAGTCCACCAAAATGACGGATACCGTCAAAATATTTAGATGCCAGAATAATCTTGGCTTCAGCCGTATAACGTGCCTTTTCGGCATCGGTCATATCAGGAACACGATGAATATTGTCAATCAGCAATTCACAATCGCGCACACAATTCCAGATAGAGCGTTTGCTCTGGTTACTCATGTTCTGAATACCTCCCTGCGAAATAAAAGCAAATCGGCTCTGTACCCAACCGGAGTTGGCATTGGCGGCAGTCAAGTTTCCGGTATAGAACATACGTCCCAGTTCATCCCAGCCCAATTCTGAGTGCATAATGTCCGACAATGCCTCCATTACACCCGAGTTTAGTGTATAACAACCTTTGAACGGGCTATACAGACCTTCGTAACATTGCCATAGCAGATATTCAGTATAAACTTTCTTGGAAAAAATCAAATCTTCGTTCACATCTTCTCCTTCTGCTTTTTCCAGGAAACCGTCTCCCACCGTTATCTGGTCTACGCAAGAGGAAGTCAACAACGAACCGGCTGCAATCAGTGCAACACTAACGTAATATGTTATTTTTTTCATTTGTACCTCCTAATTTAAAAATTAATCTTCAAGCCAAGGTTAAATACACGCATCAACGGATATTTAATGAAACTTCCATATCCGCCTCCCGTATTTTCAGGATCATTGGCATCCAGCGGAGTAAAGGTCAGCAAGTTGGTACCGTTAGCGTAAATTCTCAGATTGCATCCTTTAGGCAACCACGAAACGTCGTTGATGTTATAACCCAATTCCACGTTTTTCAAACGTATGTATTTGGACTCATAGTACCAGATGTTAGAATTGGCTTGATTCTGCTTTTCATTGGTAAAGGTAATGCGAGGCAACTTGGCCGTTGCTGCCGTTTCCTCCGTCCAAGCATTGTCGACTACCCATTGCAACAACGAAGAATTGTACTGCTGGCCGAAAGGTTGACGATACACACCGTCCAGATTTCGGGATACATTGGCTGCTCCCGACCACAACATGGAGAAGTCAAAATTCTTGTACTGCATGCTAAAGTTCAGTGCAAATGTATATTCCGGATTATCCGTATAGCCCATGTACATCTGGTCGTATTCCTCGGTTATCACGCCATCACCGTCCAAATCCACGTATACGGCATCACCGTTTTGCAGGTTGGCTACCAGCTGGGTAGGAATGTCTTGCCCGAAAGCCTCGCGATAGCGCTGTTCGGTTACACCCTCTTCGTAGAATTCAAAGAACAGATATCCCTTGCGGGCACCGATGGAGTGGCCAGTGGCATACGTCCAGTCGGGCGACACCGCTGTATCTTCTGTCAAGCCCAGCTTCTTACCCATGTAACTATTGGCTTTCACCAGTTTATCAGGTTTGGTAATCTCGGCCTGCTCTATGATTTTGTTCTTAGCATAAGAAACAGTCGGAGAAATGGTGAACGAGAAGTCTTTACCGATACGGTCGGAATAGCTCAATGTAATTTCATAACCATGATTTTTTACACGGCCGTAATTGATATAAGAAGGACGCAAGGCCGTAGGAGCCTGAATCATACTTTCGTTATTGATAAGAATGTTCTTGCGGTCTTCCTGGAAGTAATCAAAACTCAGACTGATTTTATCGTTCCAGAATTTGGCATCGAAACCGTAATTGTACTTCACGGCCGTTTCCCAAGTAACGTCGGGCGAAGCCGAAGAATATTCACGGGCAACCGGCAGGAACGTAGTATTGGTCGTACCAAAGTTATATCCGGCATAATCGCCGATGTTGTTATAATAGCCATTGGTAATGGTCCAGGCGGCCGGCAAATAAAGGAAACGGTAGCCCTGGCAGTTGTCGTTACCCACTGTACCGACCGATGCACGCAGTTTTAAATAGGAAGCCACCTTTTTAACCGGTTGCCAGAACTTTTCTTCCGAAACCGTCCATCCGATAGAAGCCGAGGGGAAGAATCCGTAACGATGTCCTTTGGCAAAGTTTTCGGATCCGTTGTAACCCATGTTCACATCGACCATGTAACGATGCAAATAGTCGTATGTGGCACGTGCAACCAGGCCTACATAGCCTTTCGGAATAGAGATATAGGCACTGTTCTGAGCATCCCACTGGTAGTAACTCTTTGACTGGTTGTAGAGCAACAATCCCGAGACATTGTGCCCGCCAAAGCTTCGCGAATAGTTGAGGCTTGCCTCGGCGTACCAGTTGCGCTCCGGCCAGGAGTTGTCCGAGTAACCCAGGTTCCAGTAATCGCCACTACGCTGGAAGACAATTTCACCGGCACTGTTCAGATAAGGCATATACTGAGCCGGTTGTCCACAGGTACGGTTTTTTACCGTATAATAAGTGGAGTTGTACGAACCCTTCAGACGCAGGTCAAGACCTTTGGTGATGAAGTCCAACTTGAGCTTGTAAATCAAGTCAAGGTTCAACACATTGGTCGTGGTCTGCTTGTATCCCTGTCCGTAGAATGTATCCAGACCATCGCGCTGGCTCACGGCACTTTCGTTACTGATAAGGGCCGGATTGGTCTTAATCCACATGCCGTCTACAATACCGGCACCCGAGAATGGCTGCGCATCCATCAGATAACGGAAAATGTACTCTTCTCCGTCGTCGCCTCCATTGTTACCGATAGAACGCTTGTTTTCTACGCGTCCACCCAGGTTGATGGAGAGCTCATGAATTTTACCCAACGACAAATCCAAGTTGGCACGATAGTTATAACGACGGTAAGCAAAGTTGGAGTTAGGATCTTCGCCAAAGGTTTTGAACATACCATCCTGATCGAGCATACCCAATGACACAAAATAACGTGCCACTTGGTTACCACCCGTTACTGAAACATTGTGCTGGCTTTGCAAAGCCACATCTTTCATAATATAGTCAACCCAGTCGATATCCGGATAAAGAAGCGGCTGGTCGTGTGTACGGAAGTGTTCCACGACTTCGGGCGAGAAACGGATTTCATTTCCATCCGAGATACGTGCATTGTTGAAGGTCGTAGCATATGTATACGAATCGGCCATATCCAAGAACTGGGTTACGGTCTGCAAGCCCCACGAAGTAGAAACCGAAATATTGGTTTTGCCGGCTTCACCACGTTTGGTAGTCACCAGAATTACACCATTTGCACCACGCACACCGTAAACGGCCGTAGCAGAAGCATCTTTAAGCACAGTAATATCGGCCACTTCATTCGGGTCGATTTGCGTAAACGAACGCTCCACACCATCCACAAGTACCAACGGAGTAGAACCGTTCAGAGAAGCCTGGCCACGAATAAAGATAGTAGGATCATCGGCACCCGGAACACCGGAATACTGTACGGTAGACAAACCCGGCAATTTACCCGAAATGGCATTACCCAAAGAAGCAGACGGAGATTTTAGCAACTCCTTGCTGCTTACGTTAGAAATAGATCCCGTCACCGTCACCTTTTTCTGCTGGCCATAGGCAATAACTACCACTTCGTCCAGTGTCTGCGTATCCGGCTCCATGACCACACGCATCGTTTTCCCTTCGGCAGCTTTCAGTTCTTGCGACTTATAGCCTACATACGAAAAGACAAGTGTACTTCCGGGAGTAACTTCCAGAGAGAAGTTTCCATCCAAATCGGTAATAACACCCGTGGAAGTCTCTTTGACCAACACGGACACACCAATCATGCTCATCCCCGTTTCATCAACGACTGCGCCTTGCACACGAATGTTTTGTGCGAGCAACAATTGTGGCATCAAACATAATAATGCTATCAGCCACCTTAACATTTTCTTGTTCTTCATTGGCATTATTTTTAATTTTAATTTTACCCACTGCAAAGGTACGAAGTCATTATTTCTTAAATTATACTATTTTATCCTATCATTATACTAATCTAAATAGTGTTGAAAAACATATTTTACACCTATGAAAAATGAAATCGCCACAGCCCTTAAACCGCCTTGTACAGGCATATACGCGCTATTTTCTACTAAACACCAAGCACTCCAGCCAAACACAAAACATACCGGTAAAGATAAAATAAAAGGACCGGAAAACAACATTTTTTTAATACTTGGAGTTAATTGGGGACTTTATCAAATTGACATCAAAAACTATGGATACGAAGACTTTTTGTTCAACATACGTTCGCATCACTAACCGCCAAGTATTTCAAAACTGCCCAAATAGCAAGAACAGCAAAGTTCAAAGCGTATAAATTTGCATTAAAACGGTAAAAAAACTACTATTCATACGAGAATTATGCAAAATCAGGCTCAATCAAAGGTGTTAGTTACCCATTGCAAACGAACTTATAACCTGTTGCGAGCAAACTTACGACCTGTTACAAGCAAACTTGTAACCCGTCACAAGCAAACCGCTCACTTGTAACAAGAATACTGATGGCATTTTTCATCCACGAAATTGCTATTTCAAAGCTAGTTTAATTGTAAGGATTTCGCTATCCTATTAAACAACAGCGAGATAAGCTCATTTCATTTTTAAAAAAACGCCCGATCAAATGGTCGGGCGGAAATAACGCATTCTGAAGAAGTTTCTTTTTCAAAATGACAAATTGGTCATCTCAGTTACAAGCAGCACGAGCCTTCACACGCTTTCTGATGTCAGGTAATTCGTCTAAAGTCAGTACCCGGCTATGATGGTAGATGCGTTTCAGCTCTTCCTTGTCGTAACCGGTAACATGTCCGGTGTGCCATAACATCCACCAAATCCAGTTCACACCCTGTTCGAAACATGCATCCGGGTCGGGAACGGTTCCACATTCGTGATAAGGCACCGGCCTGCCACTTCCGTGTATTTGAAGCACCTTGTCGTACATAGGCTTCTCCACACGGTCTTTACCGTAATTATCGGCACCGGCCAAATCATAATATTCTTTCCCCGGATCAAAGTCGGCCGACGGATGCCCCGTGTGGCACAATACCCAGATGAGATTGTTCAGTTTGCGCTCTTTGGCAAAATAGTTGAACATTGTAATCCATAACTTCTTAAACTGTTCGCCTGTTCCTTTGCCATACCAGAACCAATCACCGTCGCACTCGTGCATGGGACGCCACAACACCGGCACGTGAGCATCGCGCAACACCGTCAGCCAGTCGGCAATACGTTTCAAGTCGTTCCACATGGCTTCGTGCTCCGCCGTTCCTTCCTGGAAGCAGCGGTCTATGTCAATTTCCATCTTGCTTTGCTCGTAGCCTTCACCTTTCCCCGGTGCACCCCAATGCCACATCAAGGTCGGAATTCCGCCTTTGTTCCACCATTCGGTAAGCAAGGCAATTTCGCGGGCATTGTCTTTATCGTGAATCAAATCATGCCCACGCACGGCGGGATATTTACCGGTGACTTGCTTTACATAGTCTATCTCATCGACTCCCCACGGCGACCACATCTGCCCGGAGAGTACATATTTACCGTCAATATCATACAGATAGTCCAGTAATGCACAAGCCTCGGCCGATGCATTGGGAGTTACCGGTACGACTTTATCTTTAGCCTCGACCCGGTACAGGCAGCACAGAGCAAGGACGAATGTCAGAATCCGTATCATGTTTGTCATGCTATTATTTATCGGTTGTTTCCTTTGTTTATTTCATTCACACACATTCCCTATCATTTCGCTTTCGGACTCAAGCGATAGAGCACAACATCATGCCCCGGAATCACAACGGTTCTGCCTTTTTTTGTGTTTCCTACATCCTTCTTAGCCCACAAGTCACGTATCCCGTATACTTTCGAGTCGAAATCTGTAAAACGCTTGGATACATCGTCATACAAATTAAACTTCTGCCAGTCTATAGCATATTCTTTCTCCTCGGTCGTACGGTTAAGAATGCAGAAAGCCCACTCATCGTTTTCTAACGGCTTAAACCAGAACTCCAAACCGTCTTCGGCCATGAATTTGAGCCCCTGTATACCGGCCTTATCCTGATCGATGGCAATTACCTCCCGATTCATGACAATGTCTTTCGTTTCCTGCGACATGTTTCGGATATCATTGCCCAAAATCAGCGGAGCTGCCAGCATACACCACATGGTAAAGTGCGCCCGGTCTTCGTTTACCGTCTGTCCGTTACCCACCTCCAGCATATCGGGGTCATTCCAATGTCCGGGACCGGCATATTGACGCAAGCCTTCCTGCATATCCAATATCTGCAACACGCCATAGGCTTTCCAACCGGGGTGCTCGTCCACGCAATCAAAACAATTGAAGATGTCTCCCGTAGTACGCCAGGAATGTGCCGTCTCGGCCGCCCATTTCCAGGGCTTGCTGGTACCCCATTCGCACATGCTGAAGTAAATGGGACGTCCGGCTGCACGCAAGGCATCACGCATCAGGTTATAAGCACCCACCGGATTGATATCTTCAGTGTCGCACCAGTCATATTTCAGATAATCAATACCCCACTTCGCATATTGCAAAGCATCCTGATATTCGTGACCGAAGCTTCCAGGACGTCCGCCACAGGTCGTACGGCCGGCATCCGAGTAAATACCCAATTTCAAGCCTTTGGCATGTACATAGTCGGCCAAGGCCTTGATTCCCGAAGGGAATTTCTCCGGATCGGCCTGAATAAAGCCCAGGCTATCGCGCTGACCGTGCCAGCAATCATCCAGATTCAGATAAACATAACCAGCATCCCGCAAACCGGTTTCAACCATTGCATCGGCCACCTCCCGGATAAGTTTTTCATCAATGTTGCAAGCAAACTTGTTCCAACTGTTCCAACCCATCGGCGGCGTATCTGCCAGTCCTTCAAACTTCTGTGCCCGTGCCGGCCACACGAAGAGCAGACCGCAGACAATCAATAACAAATAAAGTTTTTTCATCATACGTATTATATTATTTAGTTAAACCATCCGGCATTTGTTATCCGTTGTTTATTAACCGTTCCCGGCATCTGACAAACAGCGGATTCATTTCAATTGCAAATAAACAAAAGTCGCTGCACAAAGCATAATATTATTTTAACCAAATTCTAGCAATTTGCCCTTCACTTGATTTATATCAAGAACATCTCTCAAGCAGCTCAACCAATAAAGAGAATGTGTACCTTTGCAGCCGATTTTTAACGATACTAAGTATATTGTTCTATGATTCGTCAATGTGCCATCCTCTTCGGATGCCTAGCCTTGGGTGAACTGGTCGTTTATCTTACCGGTATCAAACTGCCCTCCAGCATCATCGGAATGCTGCTGCTCACCCTGTTTCTGAAGTTGGGCTGGATAAAACTGCACTGGGTGCAGGGCATGTCCGACTTCCTGGTTGCCAACCTCGGCTTCTTCTTTGTACCGCCCGGCGTAGCGCTGATGCTTTATTTTGACATCATCTCCGCCCAATTCTGGCCAATTGTAATCGCTTCCCTCGTCAGTACTTTGCTGGTACTCGTTGTTACCGGCTGGGTTCACCAACTAACACGTAAGTTAAAATGAATTTCCTCGAAAACGAATTTTTCCTGCTGGCCGTCACTTTCGGAGTGTTTTTCCTGGCCAAGCTTTTGCAGAAACGCACGGGCATCATGCTCCTCAACCCAATACTGCTCACCATTGCCATTCTCATCATTTTCCTGAAAATGGCCCACATAGACTACAATACCTACAACGAAGGCGGACACCTCATCGAATTCTGGCTGAAGCCTGCCGTGGTAGCGCTGGGCGTCCCCCTCTACCTGCAACTGGAAACCATCAAAAAACAGTTACTGCCTATTATCCTCTCCCAACTGGCCGGTTGCATTGTGGGTGTAGTATCGGTGGTACTCATCGCCAAGTGGATGGGGGCACCCGATGAAATCATCTATTCACTGGCTCCCAAATCGGTCACCACGCCCATTGCCATGGAAGTCACCAAATCATTGGGAGGCATACCCTCGCTCACGGCTGCGGTGGTGGTATGTGTAGGATTATTAGGAGGTATTTTGGGATTCAAGACCATGAAGCTCACCCACATCGGGAGCCCTATGGCCCAGGGACTTTCACTAGGTACAGCCGCACACGCCGTAGGTACCTCTACCGCTATGGACATCAGCCGCAAATACGGGGCTTTTGCCAGTCTGGGGCTGACCCTGAACGGTATATTCACCGCCCTGCTCACTCCTACCATTCTGCACTTACTGGGATTGTTTTAATCATCAGTCTTACAACATCAAGCTTAAAGGCATTTTTCTGGGGCATAAAGGCTCTCAATCAAAAAGAAAATCCTTACTTTGCATTCGAGGAAGCCATGGCAGGCCGCACGTTGAAGCATTTCTCCGGACGGAATATTTCCGGTGATGACTCCAGTTCCTATACAGCCTGCCAATCCGGCCAGAATCGTGTACAATTTTAACATCAGTATCGTGTGAAAGACACCCCAATAACCCTAAGGCCTATTGGCCCAGCCAACATCGAAGCCATTTGCCTGCTGGCAGGTGAATGTTTCATCGACGATCCCTTTTATCTGTCCATCCACCCCGACAGGAATGTACGGATAAAAGAATTGCAGAGCCTTTTCGCCCGAAGCATACAAATCTGTATGCAATACGGACATGCCTGTTGTTATGAAGAAAACGGACAACCCGTTGCCTTTGCATTGTGGTTTGATTATGGTCTGCTGAAAAAAGCCGACAGTACCGCTTTCAACCACATATTCCCTACCCAGGCAGGCACTCCCTTACAGCGCAAAATACATAACGAGCAACAAAGCATCGACCGCTTATTGGGTAACAATACCAACTTCCTTTATCTGCTGGCCATTGGCGTACGTGCCGACCACCGCCGTAAAGGCATTGCCCGTTCCCTGGTTGCGACCGTACAGAAAGCCTTTCCACAATACAATCTTTTTGCCGATCTTTCCAACAGACCCTCGGCTACCCTTTACCAGCAACTGGGGTTTGAAATTGCCGACGAAAAGGAAGGATGCATCTTCATGCGCTATACCAGCCCGCAACCCAATGCCGGCCTTACCGTCAGCGACACCGTCTATCTGGCCATTCCTCCAAGCCTGCACCCCTCCCGGTTTCTGGAAAGGGAAGTGCAAACCGAGCGTATCCTGCTTCCATACATCCGTATACAGGAAGGCGAAGCCCCCTGTTTTATACAATCGCTATACGAGACCTCAGAGGCCAGCCTCATCACCATCAGCTACAACGAGCTATTGCGTTACCAGCGCTACATCAACCTGGCCGATTGTCAGGAGACACACTTGCAAAAAGACGGCCATACCCTGACTTTTTACGTCTCCACCAACGGGAAAAGCCGTTTTCAGGATACCGATGAAGCTACCAGCCGGTTATTGGCAAGCAAGCAACAGGAATGGAGCCTCATCCCCGACATCTGCATTTCCATCCCTATACAGTATAATGATGTCCGCAAACTGGAGCAGGCACACGCCATGCACAACGACTTCACTGTCAACCAGATGCTCTGTGCCCTCGACTTCCGCACACATTATGAAGCCGGTATTCCCATCAAAGAGTTGGATAACCGTAATTTCAAGGAGCGCATTATACGCTACTACGTAGGCAATGTCACCGTACAGATACAATCGGAAGACGAAATATCGTTCAGTGGCCCCCAAACAGGAGTTCAAAGCTACATCGGTGCTCCGGTGGAAATGGAGATGATTGTTTCCATAGACAACATGACACAGACAGGAGTACTGCACCTTATCTCTATGTCATGTGGACTGATGCTTACACAACTGCTCGACTCCGTATCGCGCAACCAGCTCAACATCCAATGCTCCGACGGATTGGAAAACCTGTACCAATACCTGAAACGCGAACTGGACATCGAAAAAAGAGGAACAGCCAAAAGCTTCATCACCCTACCCCAAAACCGCAATACGATAGCCGATGACTTGCTGGCTTCCATCCTGTTCTGTGAGACCCATTATGCCGAAAACGAATCATTGGGAACCATTGCCGACAACGTCATCGTAGAAAAGCTGAAAAGTGAACATGGTATAGCCCAATACAACTATGCCTGCGTCTATGCCCATACCAACGTAGTGATACAAATGTCGGACACACTGGCCGGAAGTATTACCGAACGCATCACCCGCGAATCCATCACGCTGTTTTATATCGAACTGATTCTGTTTGAGGAAGCCGCCATACAGATAGCCAACCACCGTATTGTAAATTTCCTTACCCAACTGGACAACTATGTACCCAGCAGCGTACTGAAACAAATCAATGCCATCGTCAGCGACCATGTGCGCACCATTGAATTCTGGGATATACAGATGAATTACCCTTCTTCCAAAAAGTCGGTTGACGATATCCGCGAAGCTTTCCACATCCGCAAAGAACTGGAACTTATTGAGCGCAACAAGGCCCAACTACTTACCATTTACCAGACGCGCAGTGACATCATCGACCGCAAGGAAGCCGCTATCCTTTCTGCCGCCGGTATTGTACTGGCAGGTGTATCGTCAGTCGAAGCCGTCAACAATTGTGGAGACAGTCCCATCTTCTACATTGTTACCTTTCTGGTTATTATCCTGTTGTGGCTCAAACGGTTCTTCCTCCGGAAAGAAATAAAAAGCCGGAAAAAGAAATAAGCGCCATCCCAAACAGCCCTGAGAATAAACAATGCCAAGCAACTGGCAGGCAGCTGCTTGGCATTGACTATATAACGGCCAATTGACCGGTAAAATATAAACATACCCGTTCTCTCCACGAGCCGGATACCGAACTGACTGGATTACAATCCGCTGAAATCTACGCCATCGAACACCAGCGAGGGGATACGCCAGCTCGAAGACAGGCGGGCATCGTTACCCACCGCCGACAGCGAAGCCCAGAGCGATACCAGATTTCCGGTAATGTTCATCTCGTTTACCGGGCGCGACAATTTGCCGTTCTCAATCAGGAAGCCCTCGATACCGAATGAAAAATCACCGCTACTGCTATTGGAATTACCACCGTTGAAACCAGTTACCAGAATACCCTTCTGTACATCGGCTACCAATGCATCCAAAGCCTTGCTGCCCGGTTGCAACACCAGCAGCGAAGGCGAACTGATGGTAGGCTCCACATTCATCTTACGGGCATTGTATGTATCAATGTAATAAGTCTTCAGCACGCCGTTCTCAAACACCGGGCGACGTTCCGTCGCCACACCCTCGTTATCAAAATAACGGGCTCCGTTGGCACCTATCAAATGCGGCTCATCTATCAGTGTCAGCAAGTCCGAACCGATTTTGCTTCCCAATTTATCCAGCAGGAAAGAGTTTTTCTGTTGCAGGGCCGAGCCATACAATGCATTGATAATCGGACTGAGCAAACGGCTGGAATTCTGCGGATCGACCACCATGGTGTACTTGCCCGAGGCAGCTTTCTTCTGCCCCAGCTTGCGCAATGTACGCTTCAAAGCCTCGGCACCGATACCCTCTTTCTGCAATTTGTCATAGAAGCAGGCCGAATCATACCAGCCATCCGAAGGACGCGCCTCGCCCTCACCCTTAATGGAAACCGAAGCCGAAACAGAACACCATGTGCTTTTCGATTCTCCCTCAAAACCATTGCTGGTCAGGCGATAAGCGGCACTTTCGCCGTCGCCATACGAGGTGCTGACCGAAATCACCCGTTCGTCCTTTCCCATCACCTCTTCGGCTGCCGCGCGGGCAATACCTATCTTTTCATCGGGGCCTATTGTCTCTATTTTGGTGTCAAACAATTGCAAATCGGGTTTCCCGCCCTTGTAATAGCGCGAAGGGTCGGGCAACACCCGTGCCTCGTCGGGTGCCAGATAGCGTGTCGACTCAATACCGTTTTTGATAAAGGTCTCCAGTTCCTTCCTGTCCAGCCGGTTGGTGGAATAGGAACCGTAGCAACCGTCTACATACAGGCTGATGCTCAGGCCGCTTTCCGAAGCCTGTTGCAACCGGTCCATCTTGGCGTCGCGCAATTCGAACGATGTATTTGAATTGGAGTACAGCACTAACTTAGCTGCCTGGCAACCGTTTTTCAAAGCAAAATCCAATGCCCATTGTGCCAGTTTCTTATTGTCGTTTGTAATCATAACTTTTCCTTTTTAGCTTCTTAGTAACCGTTCTTTTCTCAACTTTCTCCACCTACGGTCAGCTTGCTGACCAGTGCCGACGGCATGCCGCAAGTCACCGGACACGATTGTCCATCCTTGCCACAGGTCCAGGTGCTGTTATCAATCTTGTCGTTGTTGGCTACCATGGTGATATCGGCCAGTGCCTTGGGGCCGTTACCGATAATGTTGATATCCTTAATGGGTTGTGTCAGTTTACCGTCTTCAATGAGGTAACCCGAACTTACATAGAACGTAAAGTCACCTGCTCCGATCTGTACCTGTCCGTTGGTAAAGGTATCTACATAGATACCATTCTTTACGGTCGATATGATGTCTTCCTCACGCATGTTTCCGGCCTCCATGTAAGTGGCACGCATACGGGGTATAGGCATGTTGCGGAATGTGTCGCGCCGGCCATTACCGGTAGGAGCCAC
>ERZ779669.362-NODE-362-length-28446-cov-2.676693_pt1 | contig 28446 bp, 22 predicted proteins | sample MGYA00511372_ERZ779669 | MGnify/ENA primary metagenome ERZ779669 (study PRJEB29588, sample SAMEA1967891) | human gut metagenome | biome: human gut; feature: human-associated habitat; material: faeces | place: Denmark | collected 2008/2010 ... | reverse complement strand
ATTTTAATCCTGTCTGATAAATAAGGAGGCTGCTAAATTTATGGCTGATAATGCTCTGCAAGAACAACAGCCGAAGTCTCCTGCCCCTAATCCAGAAGAACTTCAGGCTAAGTTTAACAATGCTCTCAAGGTTGTTGATGACATTGTTCTCAAAAACTATGTTACTAAAATTGACACCCTTGAGGTTGTTCCCCTTGCTAATCATCTCAACACAAATCTTGATCCGGCAGTAAAAGTAGGTAACACCAATTTTGCAAATAATGTACGTTTCTTCAAAATAAACCAAATGGTTTATGAGAAAGATGAGTTTTCTACCTACAAGTTCGCCAGTGTGTTTAATGCCCTTTCCACCTTAAATTGCTCTGTCTTTGTAATGATTGACAGCAATGGTATTAAGTCCGATTTCTATATGGGTGTCCAATCTGTGGACTCAGACCGTAGTATTGCGTCTTTAACTGATACCCTTAAAAATGCCTTGCAAGGTCAATTCCCTGGTATTAAGTTCCCTGATAATAACCTCACCAATGACGAAATGCGTGGGATGCTTCACAAAATCAATGCACAAAGCATTTCTGCTGTATCTTGTGTGGCAAACACAAAGGATTCCAACATCCGAGACAATAAATCCTTTGTGCAAGGGTTGGAGAAACTTGTTCTATCTCTTCAGGGCAAAGCCTATACAGCAATCTTTCTTGCTAATGGAACCACACAGGAACAGCTTACTGCCATTCGCCAGAGCTATGAGAACATCTATACCCAGCTGGCTCCTTTTGCAAAGACTCAAGTGGGCTACAATTCCAATAACTCCATGAGCATATCCCAGGCTAGCACCATTGGTAAATCCATCAGTACAACCATTACCAATAATTTCTCTTATACCAAAACCACTGGCACATCCACAACTGATTCACACACTCAATCAACATCAACTCCTGGTGCTGCAAGTAAAGCTGTGGCTGCATTGTCCGTTGTGGCTGCTGGCCTAGGTGCTGCTCTAGCTGTTCCTACAGGTGGTGCAAGTCTTGGATTTGGTATGCTTGCTTCACAAGGCTTTGCACAACTCGGTCGCTTTGTAGATTCTTCTGACTCCGAAGGTCATTCCCAAAGTAAATCATTTAATGAGAATGAGAGCTATCAAAAAGGAGGTTCAGATTCTAAACAAACCGGCCAGAATGAGTCAAAAACTGATTCTACTGGTATAACCACTGGTACAGGGGAAACCCTGATGCTCAACCTTGAGAACAAAAACATTTCTGATATTTTGGAGCGCCTTGATATTCAACTAAAGAGGTTGAGGGAATTTGAGAGCCTGGGTATGTGGGAGTGTGCTGCATACTTCATTTCTGACAAAGATCCCTATGTGGCTGAGATTGCTGCTTCAACCTACAAGGCTTTGATGCGTGGTGAAAATTCAGGTGTTGAGGTTTCCGCAGTAAACTCTTGGAGTACCAAAAACAGTGCCCAGGCCCCCAAGGTTAGAATGATTCAAGACTACTTGACACACTTCATTCATCCTGTATTTGCATACAATAATCCAAATGGTGCTTCCATTGAGGTAACTCCCTGCTGTCTTGTTAGTGGTAATGAGCTGGCTATCCACATTCCTCGCAAGTCCGTTTGTGGTTTTCCCGTGATTGAACATGCTGACTTTGGCAAAGAGGTCAACTATGTAGACAGTCATGCTCCTGGTTCAACTATAAAGCTGGGTAAAATTTATAACATGGGTAGTGATGGCCCAAGTAATGTAAACCTGGATATCAATAGCCTATCAATGCACACTTTCATTACAGGCTCCACAGGTTCTGGTAAAAGTAACACCATCTATGAACTCCTGCGCCAGCTAAACAACAATGGTGTTAAGTACATGGTTGTAGAACCTGCAAAGGGAGAGTACAAAAATATCTTTGGAAATAGGCCTGGGGTTACTGTTCTTGGCACTAATCCGATGTATACCCAGCTGCTTAGAATAAATCCCTTCAAGTTCCCCAAAGGTGTGCATGTGTTGGAGCACATTGATAGGCTCGTTGAAATCTTCAATGTCTGCTGGCCTATGTATGCTGCTATGCCAGCCGTCTTAAAAGATGCCCTGCTCCAAGCCTATCAGGTCTGTGGCTGGGATTTGGCTGAGTCCAGCAATAGCCAGTCTGATGATCTGTTCCCAACCTTCCTTGACCTCCAGAATGAGCTCGTAGAAGTTATTAAAAATTCTGCTTATTCCGAGGAAGTAAAGAGTAACTACACGGGGTCTTTGGCTACCCGTGTAAACTCCTTGACCAATGGCTTAAATGGTCAGATTTTCTCTGCCAACGAGATTGATAACGAAATTCTGTTTGACAGCAATGTAATTATTGACCTCAGCCGCATTGGGTCTTTGGAGACCAAATCCCTCATCATGGGTGTCCTGGTCATGCGCCTAAATGAGCACCGTATGTCCTACTCTAAAGGTATGAACATTCCCCTTAAACATGTCACTGTATTGGAAGAGGCTCATAACATCCTAAAGCGCACCTCTACGGAGCAGGACCCTGAGAGCCCCAATGTAACAGGCAAGTCCGTGGAAATGCTCTCCAACTCTATTGCTGAAATGCGTACTTATGGTGAGGGTTTCATCATTGCTGACCAGTCCCCCAGTGCTGTTGACCTTTCTGCCATTCGTAACACCAACACCAAAATCATCATGCGTCTGCCTGATGAGACTGATCGTAGAAGTGCTGGTAAGTCTGCTGCACTTAAGGATGAACAGCTGGATGAAATTGCAAAGCTCTCTAAGGGTGTTGCTGTTGTATATCAAAATGATTGGCTTGAGCCAGTTTTGTGCCATATCTCACGTTACAGTGGGCAAGAAGAACCCTATGAGTATGATCCAGATTCTTTAGCAAACCAAAACCTCAAATGTGATGATGCCTGGGTTAGAACAGAAATTCTCAAATTCCTATTGGCCGATCGTCTACCTCAACCTGAGCAGGTTGACCTTGACAGGCTTGTAAGAGAGTTGCCTTATGCTTCTTTGTCCACAAAAAACAAGATTGGTATAGGTCATCTGATTCGTGAGTATCGTGTAAACGGCACCCTCCGTATTTGGAAGGATGATCACTTTGCCGACCTCTCTAAGGCCACTGTTGGGTTACTGGATTGCCGCCCAAAGATTGAGGGTCTTGTAAACTCTGCATTGACTCTTGATGAATTAAATCAGGGCTTTGCCAAAATCATTAGAGACCGCACCGTTGATGCTTCCTCCGAACTTACCCTTTCTATCAGTCAATGTTTCTTAAAGGATATCTCAACAGATGACCCAGAAAAGCTCAGTATCTATGCTGCGTGGCAAGATGATATTCGTAAAAATAAGGGGGGCATAGCATGATTGGTATGAGCTCCAATCCGTTCTCAAGTTCACTGGAAACTAACTTTAGTGATTGCCCACTGGCTGATAAATATAAAGCGTTTTCCCCGGAGCAGTCTGATATAGCCTCACTAGATAAAGCCATTGCTAAGAACCCTGAGGCTGTAAAAAACTTTGCTGCTGCAACTGAGTCCACCCAGCCCAAGGACGTCACTGACAATCCAGAGAAGGGCAAGCCTATTCAGAACAAGATTGATGGATTGCGTCGTGAAGCAGAAGTACAAGCTGAACTTGAAAAGCAATACCCAGCTGACAAGGGATATGAAATTGTCCCTGAGGCATATTTACGTGATGCTCGGGGCAACATTGTAAAAGACCCAGTGACAGGTAAGGCAAGAAGAGTTGACTTTGTTGTTGTAAAAGATAACAAAGTGGTAGACTCTGTTGAGGTTACATCTAAAACTGCTGATAAAACTGAACAGCTTGAAAAAGAAACTCGCATTAGAAATATTGGTGGAAACTATATTTATGATGCTAATGGCAATCAAGCTGAGTATCCAGATAGTGTCAGCACTCGTGTTGAGAGGAGAGATTAGTTTGCAGATATTTGATAAAGCTGCTTGGCAAATTGATAATGGCATGGATGAAGATACCGTTATCAGTCATTTTACACTGGTGTTTGAATGGCTTAATGACCACAACATGCTTAGTAAGGATGGTTTAGATATTCTGGATATTGGTATTGATGAAGATACCTCTCTAAATGAGCAACTTGTCACCGAGGAAGGAGCTAAGTTTTTAGCTGAGTATTATGACAAGCTGATATCTGAATCTGAGTATGATGTGTCCATTGAAGAAGATCTTCTGTCCTCCTACTATTCTAAGTTCAAATCATAAATATCGTTTTACTTTTCTCAAATAAACAGAAAGGCCGTACCGATGGAAAGATCATGAACCATCAGTACGGCCTTTCTTTCGTGTGGAGGGACACACAATATGAATCCCTGTTGGGCCTGCAAGCCAACTTCCAATGCCTCTGCATTGAGGGGCGGGCATCCCCTAGTTACTTTTCTCTCACTTAAAATAACTATCCTCAAATAAACTATAGATAAGGTACAATAATTTTCGCAAATTGAAAAGCAAACAAAAGAAGACATGGTTTGCAGCCCTCTGGTAGAATGAAGTCGCGACACACCATTCTGAAAGGAGCGAGCAAACCATGCCTGAAAAGATTGTACAGCTGAATGAGGAAGTAATCAAGGGGCAGCTCAAGGAACTTGTGCGTGGCAGCGTAGAGGAGACACTCAACAAGCTGCTGGAGGCCGAGGCAGAGAAGCTGACCCAGGCTGCCCGGTACGAGCGTAATGAGCAGCGCCAGGGGTACCGGAGCGGCCACTACAACCGGAATCTCACCACTACATCCGGGGACGTTACCCTGAAGGTGCCCAAGCTCAAGGGGATCTCCTTTGAGACCGCCATCATTGAGCGGTATCGCCGCCGGGAGAGCAGTGTAGAAGAAGCTCTCATTGAGATGTACCTGGCAGGCGTATCCGTCCGACGTGTGGAGGATATTACTGAGGCTCTGTGGGGCAGCAAGGTGTCTCCGGCCACCATCAGTGAGCTGAACAAGAAAGCGTATGTCCACATTGAAGACTGGCGGAACCGCCCTCTGCAAGGCGGGCGCTATCCGTATGTCTATGTGGATGGGATCTACCTGCGCCGAAATTGGGGCGGAGAGTTTGAAAATGTGGCCATTCTGGTGGCGATTGCAGTGAATGAGGACGGATACCGTGAGGTTCTTGGTGCCGCCGAGGGGATGAAAGAGGACAAGTCCAGCTGGGTCAGCTTCTTCCAGTGGCTGCGCGGCCGCGGCCTGGACGGGGTTAAACTGGTGGTTGGAGACAAATGCCTTGGTATGCTGGAAGCTGTGGGAGAAGTATTCCCAGAGGCCAAGTACCAGCGGTGTACTGTGCACTTCTACCGCAATGTGTTCTCCGTAACGCCTCGCTCCAAGGTGAAGCTGGTGGCAAAGATGCTCAAAGCGATCCATGCTCAGGAGAGCAAGAAAGCTGCCCGGGAGAAAGCCAAAGCCGTGGTGGAGCAACTGCGCTCTATGAAGTTGAAAGAGGCCGCCAAGAAGGTGGAGGATGGCATTGAGGAAACGCTGACTTACTGCGATTTTCCCAGCGAACACTGGACTCGCATCCGTACCAATAACGTCATTGAACGGCTCAACCGGGAGATCCGCCGCCGCACTCGTGTAGTGGGCAGTTTCCCAGACGGCAACTCCGCCCTCATGCTGGTCTGCGCCCGGCTGCGCCATGTGGCCGGCACCCAGTGGGGCAACAAGAAGTACATGAACATGAAGCACCTGGAGGCTGCCCTTGAGGACGCCTCCATTGCTGGCTGACTTCTCTCATGCCAGGGCCTGCAAACCATTTTGCGAAAATTCCTTGACACTACCAAACTATATGCTGTTTTACAGGTATATCTTTTATCTCATATAGACTACCACATCAGTGTCTTTCCATTGACTTTGCCTGATAAATTTTCCAAACCTTTTCTTAAATGCTCTGACTTCATCGAAACCAATATGTAGTCTAAATATATTGTAGTAGCTGCTGTCTCTAAGTTTCTTGGTTTTCTCTGCTCGGTCTCTATATGGCTCATTATGAATTTTAGGACAATTTTCTGCTATATACTTTTCAGCATTGCCATTTATATTTATATACCATTCAAACTCAGTTTGCGATCTGACAACAATTTTATCTACAAAGTTATTTATCAACTCATTGGGTGACTTTTCCTTATTGCAAAGAGCCATATCATCTAGCAGCTGCTTTATTGCTATAAGCCTTTCCTTAATCAGCTCCTCTTGAGTGTCACCGCTGTTCGCCGTTATTTCTTTTAACTGTGCTTTCAGCGTTTCCATGCGAGAAGTATATTCATCTCTTTTGCTCCTATATACTTCTAAGGATATATCCCCATCTGTGTAGAGGTCTACCAATGCAACTAATCTGCTCTGACATTTCTGGATTTGCTTTTCAAGATATTCTGGTGACTCTCTGGTTTTAACCTGCTCAATGTGATAGTTCTGTGAAATCAGCCTATAAACCTCAAATATAGTATCTGCCTGATTTCCCCATATCTTCTTAAATATCTCCAAGGCCATATAGTCTAACTTCCACTCGGGTATTGATGGAAGGCTGCATGTATCATCAATAGGCATCCCTTTGCTTTTTCTGAATTCTGTTGATCCGTCTGTCACCCTATGCCTACATGCATAGCCACCTATTTCCTCCCCAGTGCTTGCATTGGTTCTCCATTTGTACCTCTGGAACCCGCTGCCGCACCCACATTCTAGCTTGAGTATCCACTTATCCTTAGACTGCCTTACACCATGAGACTTCCCAGTAAACCCGGCCTTGACTACCTTAGATGCCCTGATTTCTTGCACTTTCTGAAAGAGTTCTTCAGAGATAATGGGCTCAAAATCCCCCTCAATAAGTACATAATCCTCTTTGCTGTTTTTCTTGACCCTATGGCTCAAGAAGTCCAAAACCTCTGTTTGACACTGATACTGCTTGCCTATATACATGGGATTGCCAAGTATCCTGCTTAAACTGGATTCAAACCACTTTGTCTTTCCTGTAGCTGTCTTATACCCGTTTTGCTCTAAATAATTTTTTATACGTTTCAGCCCGTATCCTTCAGCATACATTTCAAAGATCAGTCTGACGGTTTCTGCTTGTTCAGGGACTACCTCAAATGTGGGAACTGATTTATCACCTATGGCGTTCTTTTTGTCCGGGTCTGACTTCCTTCTAATTCTCTTGTATCCTAATATATTACCAGTACCATATAGCACTCCATTGGCCCGGGAGATATACTGCCCAGCTTTTGCACGCTCACTAATCCTGCGGCTCTCTTCCTGAGCATTGTTTGCCATGATGGTCAATCTGTATTCTCCATCATTATCCTGGATGGTCTTGATGTTATCAAATACAAAATAAATCTGTATGCCTATCTCTTTTAGCTGCCTAGCATATGCCAGTGTATCAACAGTGTTTCTTGCAAACCTGCAAACGTCACGAGTGACTACCATGGCAAATTTGCCGCTCTTAGCATCGTTTATCATATGTAGGAACCCAGGCCGCTTTTTAGCCTGGGTTCCTGTGATACCTTTATCCAGGTATGTCTCAATGGGTTCTACCAGCTTCCAATTTGGGTGCATCTTAAGCTGATCTTCATACCATTGCAGCTGGTTCTTAAATGCCTCCAGCTGTGCCTCATGCTCCGTGCTCACTCTGCCATAGAACACCATTGGAATGATTGTGTTACTATCTACCTTGTCCCAATCAAATATCACTTTCCTCACCCCGCTCTATGCATTTCTTGGTTTTGAGATATGTAATATCATCAATCATTCCTGAATTGTACAGTGCCGTGACCATTCCTAACATAATATCTATCTTAGTCATATCAGAAGTCTTTACTTTGCTGTCTACCTCGCCTTTCTTGCCCATATTTTATCCCTCCATCAGGAAATAGTCTGAATAGTGGTGACAGAAAATCCTTGGTTTGTCAACCACTTTATCTAAATTCTAAACCATCCTAATGGACAGCCCCGTGGTACAAAAATTAAGGGTATCTCCATAAACGGAGATACCCTTTGTTATAGCTCACAGCTTTATATAGCCCTCCTCAATGGGCTCTTTTAGGTAGATAATAGGACTAGCCTTCTTGGGCTTCCGCCCGGCCTTGTTTACTTTGTCCTCCTGTTTTTCCTGCTTTTCCAGTTGCCTTGTTGCCTGCTTAAATCCTTTCTCAACCTTTTTAGTAATGACAGATAACAGCTCCTGATTATCTGTATATCTTTCATTATAGTATGTAATCTGATCCTCTAACCATTTATCTGGATTAGATTCAAAGGCCGCCTGCCAAGACTCCAACTGAGCAATATATGCAGCATTTTCCTTGATGGTCTCTCCTAGAGCTACTAGGCTATGTGCTGCACTATCATTTGCCTTTCCAGCATCAATTAGCTCTACCAGCTCATATTGCTTTGCAACTGCCCGCTCCTGTTTTCCCTGCCAATGCTCTAGTTCCTTAAGTATAGTACCAAAGAAACTTGGAGCTTCTAATTGAGGATTTATCTCATTATATTCCCCGATCAGTCCTAACATTATTTTAATGATTTCACTCTCTCCGGACATTATAAAGGGAGCTGGAACTAAGCTGCTGGTGAGCTTATCAAATATTGAGTAGTCCACATTTTCAACTACTGTCAATGCTTCATAAGGCCCAAGCAATAGAGACTTCTTTGCCGTTACTAAACCATTTCCGTTGCTTGGAGATGTAGATTCTTCCTTCCCGCTTTGTGATTGCTTTTTGTTGTTCTTGTCAATGTTTATCCAAACAAACTGTCTGACTGCTTTCTTATAGTCTGTAATATTTAAGCTGATTTCTCCTAAACTACTGTCCACGCGAATCTGACATGCTTTATCATCACTTTTACATGTATTGTTGTACTCTAAAACAATTTCTCTAAATAATTTATCAACAGGAGCATAATCTCTAATGCCTCCTAAGGAATATTTCTTCCTGGTAATGTCTATTTTGCTGTTTCTGCGATTTGGGACTGATAATGCTCCGTTGCATTTCCTTATTATGTGATAAAGCAATGCATCTAGGCAATATATATTATTGCTCCATGATGTTTTCACATATTCAAAATTGGTATTATCTAATGCATATTCCTTAAGACTGTTAAAGTATAATTCAAAAAGTGACTCTATCAGTTCTTGATAGGTTTCTCCTTCTTCATATTTTATATATCCATGTTCTATTAAAGCGATAAATGTTGTTAGTGGGTTTATTCCTAAAGGATTATATCTACATTGCTCAAGTGCCTCGGCTAACGTTTTAGTATCATCAATCTTTTTGTGTCCAATGCCAGTGTTTACAGAGTGATCAAACTTTTTCATGGTGTCCTTTAAAGATAACCATGTAATATCTTCATATTTCTGACATATATGGATTAAATAATCTGAAAATGCTTTGCTATAGCCTCCTTTAATCAGTTCCCCTCTTTCGATTTCTCCTGACATACAATCTTCTAATATTGTAACTGGCAAGTATACAAGGTTTTTTAAATTCTCCATTTCGGGTTCTAGTGTAATGCCCAAGTCTATTTGCCTTGTTCCTGTTATTATACTTTCATCTACATTTAAAATATCTTGAAGTAATTTGATAAATTTCTTGTAGGTGTCTTCATCTATCTTTTGTAAGCTCTCAAAATGTTCTCTTAATGTGCCATTTTTTGCTTTTTGGAATATTACATCCAAAATGTCAGTTTTTTCGGTTTCAATATTATCTTCCTCAGAAGATTCTTTTGGTGTGATGTCTTTTTCTTCTTTGACTATTGCACCATATATACCAATATTGCCGGCCTCAATATCTAATTTCTCTTTAATTGTATGATATAGCCCAGTGCATGTTAAAATCCGCTCTATAACCAGATAGTTAATTGCTATGTTAAGGTCAGTTATCCCTACTTTTTGATGCCTTCCACTTATCATCATAAACACCCCACTGTTGATTTGGTGATATGCTGTGTTTATGATAGTCTAAAAATGTATGAATTGCAACGCTTTCTATCATTTATTTGCTTATCAAATTTTCTCACTAGCTAAAATTGTGTACATCATCATATTTTACATATCCACAAATTTCAACCATTCCATGCATCACTATTCTGTAATTGTAAGGCTTGGCAGGGAAGTGGGTATTATAGTCTAAATTCCGTGTATCAGGCTCGGGTTGCTCCGTAGTATGATTATTTTTACCAGTCATATAGAAGCATAAAATTTTCTACCTTCCCTTAGGTTTTCCTATTGGCTATGCATAGCTTGGTGCTCATAGCCTAGGATTTTTACAAACTTGTCTGCATTTTGACACAAAAATACCCAGTAAACCCTTTGAAAAGGCTTACTGGGTGTTTCATTTCATGTTTATGTATCAGCCATCTTCATCTGAGGCCATCCAGGCTAGGATTGTTTCTGAATTGCTCTCATCCCATTTTACTTGGTCTATGCTTTTATCATTGGCTGATTCCTTTCTATTGGAAATGCTGCCCTGATTCTGATTATCTGTTCCAACGGTGCCGATCTGAGGAACCTCCTGGTTAGTATACTGTGTACCTGGCTGCTGCTGGCCCGGGGCTACCCCGGTCATAATCCCAACTGGCATGTAAACTGCCTCTTTGATTTCTGCAAGCATACCAGCATATGTCTCAGCTATGTACTCCCATGTTTTTTCTGCCTGTTCCTCAATTTTCAGGAGCTTGTTTGATTCATACACATGTCCAATATCTTTTTCACCTAATATTTCTCTTATCCTATCTTGCTGGCGTTGCAATACAAATTGTGCCACCATCAAACTTTCTGCTTTCTTTTCTAGCCCCAGGGCCTTGTTTGCCTTTGCCTGGACATAGAGATCTCTGCACATGGAGTATATTTCATCTATCCTCGAGTCCTGATCCCTAATGGCCCCGGCTACCTCTTTAAAAAATCTGGCTCTGTTTGTCTGCTCTCCAAGTGTACCGAAGGTCATTGCATCACTAAAGCTGCTCGGAGTAGAATTATCAAATGCCTTTCTAACAAGGTTAGACATGAATGCTCCTATCTGGTGCTTTTCTGCCATCTGCTCTAGCTGCTCCAATATATCCTGATCTTTTTTGCTATCAAGCGTTATTGTCACTCTGAACTGCTTATTGCTCATAATATCACCCTGCCCTCCTTTAAACCTATTAGTCCTCAGGTATTGCCTTTTGCAGATGCTCCAATCTTTGCAGTATCTCTCGTTCATCTGCTGTTGGATTCTTTTTGGTTGATATATAATTGATGTAGCTCACTGCCTGTTTTGGTATTTTTTCCTCCACATACTTTATCCTGTTCTTTGTGTAAGGTGCAAGCATGGTAAAAAATCTATCTAGCTCATCATCAGTTGGTTTTTCAGAACTCGGAATTGCTGGTAATTGCAAAACACTAATTTTACCCAGGGTGTTCCTGCCCATTTTTCTATTGATAGCATTTTGCAGCACATCTTCATAGAATTGTATATCACCTTTCTTATGCATTATCTTCATAAGCATGTCATCAGGGAATAGCTCTAACAATCTCTTTGTGTCGTAATAGATATGATTTGATGCTTGCTTGGGTGTTATCAACTTGTACCCTTCGTTTAAACTATTATAAGCGCGAATGGCATCCATTGGATTGTTCTCAATGGACTTAAGGTATAGCTTAGTTACTTCACTGATAACTCCGCTATTCATAACAAAGTCTATATAACTCTTTAGGAATGCATAGCTCCTATCACTCAACCCCATCTTTCCTACTTGGCTTGATGTATTCACTTTCAAAACTCCATTGACCTCTCTGAACGTCTCATAGGCCAGTTTGGTGTACCTCAAAATAGATGACATGATTTTTCCTCCTTTAGCATGTTCTCTGCCTGCGAAATTATGACTTAATTACTCTTAAACACTCTCCTAGCTTTTTATCTAACCTTTTTACATTTCCTGCTGCATTTTCTTTTTCTACACACCCCACTTTCCGCCTACATTTCCTCAAAAATTTCCCTATCTTATATATTAAATTTAGTCTCTCATCTTAAGTAAGTTCTAGTTGTGGCTTAACTCATCAAAATTTTAAGCTATCCATTTCAAATTTGATGCCATCAAATCATGTTATCTAGCTTACTTCTAACAACAATTTCTATGCTGATTGCTAAACTAAATCAGTGTATGGCCTGCTATGTCTATCCTAATAAACAGCCATTCAAATTCTTGCCCCTAAATGCTCCGGCTTGCTTTTTGCCTCAATTAGCTCATTAGCCCTATACTTGTAATTACATGCCCAAGTTTGGCTTTGCTGTATCTCTGTGATTCTGATGTTGCAAAATTAAATCTAAGTTTCTTTCTGTTGATCTCTGCCTATCATTTAACACAACTTGCTAATACAATGCCTATGATTATTTCTTGGCTTTCCCTTTTTAGAAACAGTATCAACGCCTATCTTCTCTCAACTTGTTACTATAATGTCTTATAAATCATCACTTCCCATGAAATTTCTCAATTTCTATTCAATGTATATCATTTTTCAACTTGTCACTATCTTGTATCAAAAATTATCCTCCACTCCATTTTTCAATAAAAGTTTCAATAATGCCTTAATTGATTCAAATGCTTATTATCTTCTTGACGCTCTGCGTTTACTGTTCTTAAGCACCTTGTCCATTTATCTTTTCGGTTTATACCTATTATAAAAATCAGAAACTCAAAATTGTGTTTCATATAAAATGACAAAATTCACTTTTATATTTTTGCGTTCATCATCTGATTGTCGGAAGCCCGGATTTCTGTTTTTCTCAATGTGACGAAACTCTTGTTTACTACCCGGAAGCTCAGATCGTCAGATGCACGACTTGTTATTAAAACTATTTGTTTGCAAAAAGAAAGGCTGCATGGCTTATAAACCATACAGCCTTTCTAACCTAAATGCTCTTGCCCCCCATTCTGACATGTCTTTTAATGATTGTGATGTTTTGCCATTTCTCTATTTCCAATTGTGTTTATGCTGGTGTGAAATATCATCTTGTCTATGTGGCGTATCATTTATTACCCACATGAAAGCACCCCTTGACCCCTCCCTTAACTCCCCATATCCCCCTCTACCTGGAAACCCTCTGGAAACCCCTGGGGCCTCCTGGGACACCCACTTCCCCACACCCTACTCCCTACACTCACTCAACCCTAAATCCTCTCCTGGGCCTCCTGGAACCCTCTGGAAACCATTCCCATCTCATCATCTCAAATACCTTCACCTACCTTCATTCTCTCACCCCCTATATAAATATGTTCTGCGAAACCTATTCTTTGACCCATATTACTTCTTCTTTCTGTAACTTTCCTTTCCTACGTCCACTACCAGCACTCACATGATATTCAGCCAATACAATCTTTTGTGCGCCAGCATCCTCTAATGGCTTGTAGTCATCACAGCCATATGCTGCCGGATCATATCCAGATAGAATCCAACAATTTGATTTACAGAGTATATTGACCATCTCTTGATGTTGTTCTTTGCTCATTTCATGATTGTATACATTAGCTGTTGCTCTAGTTGCCGGATGATAAGGTGGGTCCATATATTTAAGTACTTGCTTATCACTCCCATAAACTCTGAATATATCCTGGTATGTATTGTTGATTACTTTAATCCCACTTGTAATCTCTGGAAATCTATATGCCTTTTCAATATCCCTCTGATATACCTCTTCTGTCACTCTGTTGCTATTATAGAATTTACCTGTTGCATCATAACTGCACTGAGTAACGAAGAAGTTAAAGGCTGCCACCTTAAACATATCCATGTCGTGATTTTCCCTATTTTTCTGGCAGTACTCAAACACCTCTTTGCCTGTCCCTAACTCTTTTAGGTATTCAATCATCTTCTTTGTTTCTTCAGGGCTTTGTGCCACGGCCATCAAACATGCCATGCCATAATCAATATCGTTATATATTTTGTTTTCGAATGTATAGCCAGACTGATCTATGTTAATACATACCTTGGCACTTCCACCACAGCAATCAATGAATGTTGTGGCTTTATTATGTTCTGCTAATTCTCCTATGTATGGAAGGAGGTCTTTAAGCTGAAAATACTTGCCTCCGTACCATCTAACTGTGCCATTGTATTGCCTTCCTCCAAGTATACTGTAAAAGCGGGGGAGAGAGGGAACCACTAAACGTGGTTCCCTCTGCATTACCCTGTATATCTTACTGAACTTCATGAGTTTTCCTCCTCCCTAATGATCACAACATAAACTAATGTCTGATGTGCCCTTTCCTCTTTGGTAATTCCAAGTGTTCGCTTACAGTAGTTTTGCCCCTCCCTTTTGATGCAATATAGCCAACCTTTATCACGCCAGAACCTCGTGATGCTTTCCATCTCCTTATTCTTGGGCTGTCTGCCCTCCTTCTTGCTGGTATTGCTTAAAATCTGGTGCGGGCTTACACCAAAAATTAGGTTCTCAAGGCGTCTGGTAGGAATAAGTACCTGCTGATTACCGTATTCGTTTAACTCCTTTACACCAAGATGTACGTTTTTATCATAATTCTTGTCAGAACCTGCAAACAGCTCAGGCTTGTCCTGCACCAGCTTACAAAAATCATGATAGGTACTGATCCGGTGATTGACTGTGTTGAACATGGCCCTTACACTGTCCACCAAATACCCAGTAAACTGCTCCAGGTCAATGCCCAGGTCGAAACACTGATTCATGATGTGGCAGGTCAGTGTCAGTATTGCCAGACGATTCCCGACTCTTGCCACTCCCGACAACCGCTTATCCTCCTGGATTTTGACCTGCTGCATTTGATACAGGTCGAGGAGGTGTTGACCTACCAACTGGTTCTGTACCATATACCTTCCCATTGCTACGGCCCCAAGCCCGTAGTTGTGCAGGATGAACGCCTCTAGCTTTTTAGCATGTTTAACATCCTTAGTGAGATCTCCACGTTTCACCTCCAGCTCAATAAGACGGAAGAATTGACCTTGAGCCTCAAGCTCCAGCAGCTTGCTCACCAGCGAAAGTTCAGATGACACCAATACGGGACAATAGTATCGCTCAGGCTGTTCATTGAACTTTCCGCGCGTGATGCCGCTGCCCAGTTGGAAAATCAGGTCTCCAATGTTCTTATATCCACATTTTGATGCTGAAATATCATCAACGGTGATTGGAACGATATTCCGGTGCTTGAGCTCGGTATTCCAGAAACCTGGGGTCGAGTTGAAGTTTGTCATGAGTGTCCTGCTGTCACCCCAGAATGCTAGGGCAAGGTTTTCGGCTGTGCTCTTGCCAATGCTTGTATCACCATGAAGGTTGACGATGATGTTGCTATCTGGAATATTTAGGGCCTGACACACCAGGCCAGATGCTCCAGCAACCAGTGTAGTCAGCAATGCAGGTTGTCCTACCACAAGTTCTTTGAGACCCATCATGTAGTCATTCAGATTACCAGCCTGAGTAAACATGATGTTACTCCCATAGGTGCTAATCTTGTTTCCTGCCGCATCCCAAGAATCATCCATCTTAAAGATAGGCTCTCCATGGTATGTGCCAAATCCAAGGTGAGTGTGCCTTCTGGCCCTCACACTACCTTCCATATTTTTGATTGTGTGACTGATAGCCCCTTCGATTTCTCCAGGGCTAATGCTTGCCCCCCAACTCCACAGAATATTGCTGATTTTGCCTAGCTTTCTGCTACAAATATCAAACTCAGCTCTTTTAGTCTCTCCTCTCTTGTTAGTGTACCCCATGTATAGCCCATAGGACGACTCAGTGGGCCCGGCATCGATGTACTCTACAGAGCCAATGATGATGCCCCTCTTCTGGAGTTTAGCCTGCATGGATTGATAAATGTCTGTATCCTTTGCTCCGGGTACTTTAACCTGATTCAGCTCATCCAGTTGCTTCTCAATCTGGGTCAGTTCGGTCTTCTTCTCGATATTGTTATTGTGCTTCATTTTATTGTCCTCCTTATATGAGGACAGCGCTGCCCTTTACCCACCAGGTGATCGGTCTAGTGGAACCAGCTTGTAAAGATTTGCCGGTGATGACAGCATACCACACTCCCTTGGAGGCCCCCGTGGTAAAAAAATTCAAGGGGCCTGATCAAAAATAAACCCTCTGACCCTATTTAGAGCCAGAGGGCTATACCTTCTTTTGATTTGCTGTGCTTAGTGTTCTTATTTTAATGTAGCAGCTCAATATCTTCCAATCGTCGGAAGTCTACCACGACCTCCTGCTCATTTCGCCCGTCATAATAGGCAAGTATGTCTTTCTTTAATATGGTTGCTGCATAAACATGGCCCTTGCTCATAAAGCGATGTGCAAACCATTCTGCCACCTTGTGATCTAGTGTCCAGGATAGTCCTTTGACCATGTTTTGATTATACTCTGTCACACCTCTATATATTTTCACCCTGTCGGGCAGTTCTTCAAAGTCTGCTCTGTCTTCTTCGTCCATGACCGCTCCATATCCTGCTGCTTTAAATATTTTCACCAATGCCATCCTAGGCAGATTAGGGTCTCCTGATGGGCTTTCAATCAATGACCAGTTCCTACGCAAAAATCTCCCTTTATCTTCATCTGACATATATGGCCCAGCATATTTTAGAAACGCAAGTTTGTAGTTCTTCCTGATTATACCTTCAATATCTTCAAGCCTTTTAGCTTTTGCTATTGACCCTCTTATACGTTGCCTTATATGTTCCAACGCCTCCATATCTTCTAATATGTTTACTATCTTTGTGCCGGATTGTTTATCTTCATTTTTTACAGTGTCCACATTATATGCCGATTCAAAATAAGGGTGATCTACTATCATCGGAGAAAACTTTGTTTCCCTAATTGGCATGTATAAAAACATTGTTGCAATATTTTTCACCCTCTCAATGTCTGTTTTCATGCGTTCAATCTCCTTTTTCTTGCCTTACTCTTATGCCACCTTAGTTAATCAAAATGCTATCTTACAAAAATCCTACTCAAGCCTTAATATGCATATCAATTTTTTATCCTTTGTATCCTTGATTTTCTTGTGCTTATTAGTTATAAATTTTGAGTTATCAACTTATCACTTTATAATTGCAAATTTCTTGAAAGTCGAAAATGCCCCTGCTGTATATCAATTTTTTAGTTACTGTATACCCCGCTTTTAACCCCACTGTATACCCTCAAAACCAATGTTGAAACTAACTTTTCAAAACCTCAAAAACTAAATTCCACACCTTTACTAAAATTGGAATGCATTGTACCAGAATACCTACCACTTTTCAATCTCTGTATTTTATTGTTTTCTTTGATTGAAAATAAATATAAGGGTAATCACATATAAAATGTGTTTACCCTTATAAACTGTTATTTGATTTCTAATGTGCCTAAGTTAATTATCCTTTTGCCTTTTCTCTTTGCTACCTTGACCGCTGTATAAGCTCCACCCGAGTCCCTATTGATAAAAGCCAACACTATGTCACAATTCTCTGCCATCCACCTGTTTCGTCTGGTTATTGCAAATTTAGGTGGGCCAATCTCAACGCCCTCTGGGTATATTGTCCCATCATATAGCTTTGCTTGGTATGCTTGCTGTTCTTTGGCAGTAGGGGAGGGGAGGTAGGCATATATCAAATCCAGCTCTATCCCTTCATCAGGCAGCTCACTTTTGATTGTTCTTACTGCACTGGCAGCATACATGTCAAAATCCCCGTAGCCTCCCACCCAGAATACCTTGATACCTTCTTCCAGCACCAGCCTCCTGATCTGCCGCTTGAGTGATTCTACAATTTTAGAACTAGCTGTTCTATGGCCAAAGAAAACACATATCTTACTCATTTTCAATATTTATGTACCTATACTCTACAGAGTAATTTCCTAATTGTGTGCCATTGCTTATTTCAAGCTGGTAGTCCCCAATTTCTATAGTGCCTTCCTGGATAGGGTAGAAGGCCTCCTGTGCCGGGTCAATAAAAGCGAACTCAGGTATTATAGATTCCTCATAAACTGATGTAATGATTTTCTCAATGCAATCATCACACAATAAACCCTTCATGCGCTGTATGCTCAAAATTCCTCTATCTCTATAGAAACTGATGTAGCCGATCTGATTGTCCGGGTCTTTCCTGCACCAGAAATTTGATCCGCTCACTTCATCATAGCCACCAGACATTTCTAATGTGCCGTGTTCTATGTCTCCTGGCTGCTCCCCATCTGAATATAAATCTATTGGATATAGCTCTCCTGTATTGGTGCATAGAATATACCCCTGGTAGCCCTGATCCTGTAGCTCCCCAAAGTCAATGCAACATTCCGTAGCCGTGTTTGGTATGTACTCTATGAAGTTCGTTGCATCTTGACTGAATTGACTGAGTAGCAAATCATTTCTTAGACTGTCAGTAATTTCTTCATATTCTTCATCAGTAGCCGAGGCCATATAGGCTGCTATTGTGTTTAGTATTTTCTCAACGTCTTCTGATGTATCCTTGGCTGAAAAATAGTAGCTTATTCTCATACTGAGGACTGATATAACAATGGCTATTGCACACACCAGGAATGTCCCGTACCAGATTCCTCGCTTATCTGCTTGGCTTAAATGCTTTTTAGAGGTATCATACTCATCCTGCTCCCAGAAATCAGCCCACCATGCTCTGAGTCTTCTCCACAATCGCCTCATCGGTTAGCCCTCCTCGTGTTACTTCATAAGTAACATTATATTACCCTGTAGCGGCTATTTCAATAACTGCCATTGATGTAATCTTAAAGTACATAAAATATGTGCTATTAGATAACAATAGGTGACAGCTATGAAGTATTCCAGTTTGGGCAAACGAATAAACATGGTTCGCAAAGATCGTGGTTTCACATCTGAACGCATTTCAGAGCTATGTGGTGTGAATGCCAACTATTTCAGGCAGATAGAAAGTGGCAGCAAAGCGCCCAGCCTATCCCTGTTGATCAGCATTTGCAATGTCCTCAAGGTATCCCCGGATTACCTCTTAGCCGATGAGCTGGAATCTACCCAGATTTCGGATATCAAGGAGCTTGAGCAACTGTGGCTCTCTGCCTCACCAAGTAAACAGGAATTGGCCGCCGCCATTATAGAAACTGTGCTAAAGTTTGATAAATAAAATGTAAGCCTACGGCTATCAACCGTAGGCTTACATTTTTATGGGTTCATTTTCTTTTACTTTTTAGTACAGGTCTTGCACGTTTGCATTGGGGATATAGAACTTTCTTGACTGATACATGCCTTCCATGTCAGGCAGCACAATGTCTGTATCCTTGAAGGTTCCGATGTATCTCTCATCCTTGTCAGCTGCTATGGTAGCATCTGACTTGTCGTTTAGACAGAACTGGCTAATATGTGCTGTTGCGTAGAGATTGCTTGTTCCAGTGTTGGTTGGACATAGTGCTGGGTCTAAGGCTGAGGTTCTGATATTAGAATACAGCAATCCTACTTGGAGTTTGGTTGCTTGGCGTACGAGGTAGATGCCGTCGAATGCCTCATTGTACCAGTTACCATCATTGGTTGCCCAGGCTGCTGTCTTATCTGTACCTCTGTTTCTAGTGAGTGAAGATACTATATTAGTGATGAACTTCGTTCTATCGTCTATCTGCTTTGCATCTCCACTTAGTATGCTGTTGATCTCTTCGCCTGATGTGGTTCTGTCTGCCAATCTTACTGCATCTACTCCGGCTGCACCTGTTGCTACGGTATCAGCATTTACATCTCTCAGTTGGCTTACCAAATCTGTGATGATCTGCTCATTATCTGTCCCTGTAGCTGACACGCTTGCCATGTAAACATTACCTGCTGTGTCAGTGAAGACCTTGAAGACTGTGGTGGTATTGCTTAGGCTGATTATGTCTAGGTCACCTTCGCTGGCCGTCTCCTGGCTACCACTCATGATGTCTTTGGTAATGTCCTTGAGCTCTGCACTCTGGTAGTCCAGCAGCTCTGCCGCTTTATGCATGTAGTACTTGGTCTCAGAGCTTGTTACACCAGGTAAGCCTAGCTCATTCAGGCTCTCGCCTCCACCTCTTACGCAAATGGAACCATCGCCTGGGTTCTCCACCCAATCAACGGGCCATGCATTAGGTATGCTGCTTGCTGGCTTGCCTTGTAGATTTTTCCACTCTCTTTCTGATAGGGCTCTAACCCACTGCACTATTCTTAGGTTGTCAATGGTTTCTTTGACATCGTTTACAAAGTCAGTATGGTCTTTTGCCACCTTTGCCTCTGTATACTCGTCACCACTGAGTGCGCTGCTTAGGTACTGGCGAGTCTTCTGGTCTACAACTGTCTGATAGGTTACTAGGTCAACTGTGGTTAGGTTGTTGCTAGGTGTTGATAGCTGATAGATTGCACCACCTGGCAATACCTGGTTAGCACCGTTCCATGCTTGCCCACCGTTTACTGCCTTCTGATGCAGTGACCATTGCTGAGATGTCAGCATTAAACTCTCGCCCTCATTGTTGTTCTTCCAACCTACCTCAACTGCATCACTTGGAAGTATGCTGCTTTCCCACTCGGACAATACATAGGTCTCATAACGTGTCTTGTTGACATATGTATCAGTGTTTGCTTCTTCCAGCTCTGCTAACTTCAGGCTGTTGGTCATGTAGGTCATCTTAATATAGGGATAGAATTTAATTTGCTGCTTGCCTTGGATGATGGTGTTCTCATAGTGAGGTCCGCTGGTGTCCTCTTGTTTCATTACTGTGGTGGAAGGACCTCCGAAGGGCTGTGCCTGTAAACCCTTAGGTGTTCCTGCATAGAACTGAACTGCCACCTGTGCATTGAAGTCATAATCAAATTCAGTTCCTGCTATCATGTAAACCCTCTTAGTATTGGTGTAAATACAGTTGTAACCATTATGAGTTACACAACTTGCTGTACCGTAGAGGTCAGATGCCCCCTGGTCAATACCAAAGGTTATTGATAGACTGTTTACGCTGGGGCCTGTTGCTCTGGTCTTATGTGAGGTGTTGCTGGCATTTTTGAGCATTGCCTGTGGGATTTGCCAGTTCGCTGAACCATAACGGTTTTGAATGTCTGTCTGCTTGTACTTTGCTAGGGTTGGGATATCTGTGGGGTTCGCTCCACCTCTCCATAGCACCGTAACTAACTCTGCTCCGTTCTTCTGGTTTCCATCACTTACATACTCATAAACGTTGTCTGAAGCATACATGCTACCGATGGTTTCTGGGTGCTGACCGTTAGGGATGTACACCTTCGGGTCTGTATCACTGTGAACGCCTGTCTTGACCTGTAACGATTCCTCGCCGCCTATCTGGTCGAAGACAAATTTTAGTTTGTTGTCTCCACTTCTACCTGGCATTTCTAGCTTACAGGTATGTCCGTGACAGGACCCACAGGGAGGGTCACAAGAACCACAGCATCCGTGGCTATAATAAGCAGTATGGGTTAATTGGAAGGTGCCTATTGATGCTACGAACTCGTAGTTACCCCAACGGCCACCAATGTTTGTATCATCAGTGTGAACCGCTTTGCTGATTTGGGATTGCTGGATTATGATGTCTCCATCCACCAATTCCTCTGATAACTGCCGCTGTAAACGAACATATAGTGTCCTTGGCTCATAAATATCTGCCGGGTTCCTTATATCTACCTTGCCTGGTGCCCGTCCAGAACCTAAGATTGGTGAAACATTCAATGCATCATTCCAATCAGATGGGTACTTATGCTGCGTTGAGTAGTGCCACTCTATAAGCTCATACTTCGCTGGCTCGTCCTTCTCATCTTCTATTAAAATAATTCCTGCTGTCTCTGGCCTGTCATATACTGCATCTGTGGTGATGTTACCTTCCTCATCCATCGTCTCATAGACTTTAACAATGTGGAATTTTAACTGCTCTTCCTCTTGTGGAGTGAGTGGTCCACCTTCATCAGGGTCCCGTGGGTCTGGGGCGCTGCCAGGTGAGTTAGGATCGTCGAAGGTGTGGGTTTCTATGGGAGTTTCAGAGATCATCAATCTTACCACGACCGTCGTATCATTATAATGTAGACCATCTGATGGTTGCTGTGTTGCTTCATCATAATGCTTGCAGTTATCACCCAAGTCAGATGTACCAACGGTCTCTCCTGCTTGTCCCTCTGAGACAGCATCCCACTCAAATGTAATGTCTGTTCCAACTGTAGGAGTGACTGTTGCCTTTAATTCCTCCCAGGTTGTCTCTTCTGAAATTGGTGTAACCCCATTTTCATAATTAGCTGATTGATACCATTCTACAACTTTGTAATTTGGCTCATGCTGCACATAAACTATACCTGGGTTAAATCCACTCCAATGTGTGCTTACATGCTCTATTGTTCCATCTAACTTCTTAATGCTGTACTCTTTAATGATGTTGTATCTTCTGGTTGTTTGCTGATATCCTTTACCATCTGGTGTTGTTGGTTCTGGGTTTTCTCCAGGTGTCAATGGTATCTTACCTGTATATGGGTCAGGGTCTTGTGCTTTATGTGGTGTTGGATTTGGGTCTATTAAAGTCACATCATAGGTTGGTATGCCAGGTCCCTGAGGGTCTGATTTAAACCTATAATAATGTAATCCAAATCCATACTGCATTGACTGAGCTAGTTCAGAGTTTGTTAGCTTTTGATTCAATTTTCCATTTGCTGCTCCTTGCTGAATATTTAAGCTGCCACCTTCTTCAGATGTGTTCAAATCAAACTCAGTGTACATTGACCATGCTAATGACTGGTGTAGTGCTCTATCTAGATTACCACCCACATCATTTCCGTTTGTCCAACCACCACTTGCTGCCTGATCACTTATAAATCTTCCGTAGTTGCTTATAGTTCCATAAAACAAATACTCTGATACGGCTTTGTTCGCTTTGTTTAATCTACTATAAAATAGTGGCTCCATAAAAATTATGAAGCCTTTTTCTGCACAAGTTAATAAAAAGGACTCTTGCCCTGTTTCACTGTAAACTGATAGCTGTGTGACTCCTGATGCTTCATTGAAATAAAACAGCGGTATACTTCCAATAAACTTGTCCATAAATCTTATCAGTTCACCATCATCATATAGCTGATGCAAACTGTTTCCTGATGTTTCAGATGCATATGCTATATCAAACAACTGGTTTGTTACATCAACTGATAAACTTTCCTCTGATGAGTTTTCGGCGCCTGTATTTAATTCACTTAATGCCGTTTCCTTAAATTTCTGTAATGTTGCTGCTATTACTTGCTTTTCTTCATCAGTGAATAATGCCTCTCCAGTCTCACTATCTACTCCGTTTATTTGATTTGTTATACTTATTATTTGCTTATCAATATAAGCTACCAGTTCAGCATTGCTATAAATACCAAGCTCTTTTTGCTTATTAAATGTGTCTATCAATGCTGTATTTAGTTCAGATATAAATTCTCCAAACTCCTTTGCTCCTTCAGTGGATGATGCTCCACCACCGCCTCCCATCACCTCCGTATCATCTATCCATGTGTTTCCACTGGAACCCAACATAGTTTTTCTCAATGTTTCCCCATGTGTTGAGAATTTGCTTGATGTATAGGTTTGAATGGGCATACCCTTTCCCCTTAAACCTGCTGTTGTATCAGAAATAATTGTTACCTTTGCGCCAGAATTTGTGCTGCTATTAAAAACACCGTTTGCATACAATCCACCAGCTGCAAAAGATTGATATGTTCCATTTCCTCTTGTTCCTAAACATGCTATTATTCTATAATTCGGGATTGCTGTGTTGGATATCACATCTACAATGTTTGACACCAGATTCCCATTTTTATCTACTACATAAACTCTGATGCCTGTTCTACTTGATGACCAAGTACCTGATGACGAACCACCAGTTGATGTTGTATTTCCTAGGCCATCTCCACCACCAACTGCATAGGCAGGAGTTAATGGACTAATCATTGTAAATATTGTAATCAACACGAGCAGTAAGCCAATTATTCTATTTTTTATATTCATACCACTCATGCCTCCCTTTAATTATGGTACCAATTCGATTGATCCTGTTATACCCTCAATGGTTTCCTCTGTTAATGGGCCTGTTGTGGAACCAACTCCATTATTTTCCTCCATAGCATCTTTCATTGCTTGCTCTAGCTCCTCCAGGAACCGAGAGTTATCAACTGTGTTTTCTGTATCTCCTTCATAAACCTCTTGCTCTGTGTTATCCTGGTTTCCAGTACCTGTATTATCTTGATTGTTGGGGTTTCCTGTACTGATCTGACCTGAGGAGTTGTTACCTTCATCTCCTGGGTCAGAGGGATTTCCACTTGCACCATTTATAATGTCTTGGAGCATCTGATCTACTTCATCTGATTGCTGCTGGATTTCGTCTTCTGTCATACCCTTAATTTCTTCATCAGGCTCAACTACCACAATGTTTCCATCTTCATCTGCATAACTCATTGTGCCATCTTCATCTACTGTAATATCTTCTATATCTGGAAGTTTTATATCGTTGATGGCTTCATTAAATGCGTCCTTTTGTTCATCTGAAAGCTCCTGGTCTAGGGTGTCCTCAATTTCTTCTTTATCCATATCTGGTATGTAATCATCTAATTCATCCGCTAACTCTGAATTATCTACCTGATTTCCTTCCTCCTGGCTGCTAGGTGCCCATGGCTTTAATACAAATAAACCTATGATGATTGCTACTACAACTAGCAAGCCAATCACTATTCCAATGATTCTCTTGTTCATTTGGTTGTCCTCCTTCACATTAGCTTGAATTGAAAATATCTAAAGGTGATGTGGTGGTTTATTCTCCATGCTTGTCTACTTACTTTTATGTTTTTGTTTTTAAAATAGGGAAGAGGATGGCATGTGCCACCCTCTTAAATAAATATCATATTAACTTGTTATCTTGCTTTATGGTACTAATTCAATAGACCCAGCAATACCCTCAATGGTTTCCTCTGTTAATGGGCCTGTTGTGGAACCAACTCCATTGCTTTCTTCCATTGCCTGTTGCATTGCGTTTGCCAGATCATCTAAGGAGTGTTCAGTTCCACTTGAGCTGGGCTGCTGTGTCTGGGTCTGCCCACTTGAGCTGCTCTGTGATCCACTACTTGGCTTGCTCTGTGAAGCCTGACCACCAGAGCTCCCCTGGCTCGTCTGGCTCCCACTGTTATTACCCGAACTTTGTGCTGCTGGTTTCGTCAGCGACAGATAATCCGAGCTGATGTAAGCCGTCTGTCCGTTAAACTCCACCTCGCTCCAACCTTCAGCATCTCCCGTACCTATACCCACTCTTTTTATGCTTTGGCCTCTACCCAGTGAACCGACCTTATCTGTGTCTGCACTGAAACCCTCTCTGATGTTGACTGTTGTGGTGGCATAGACTGTTTCATTGACTGAGGTAAAAGGATAAGTTGGCTCTGCCTCAACAGGGGCCTCAACCTCCGGGGTCTCTGGGGCCTCTGGCTCATCATCCTGCTCAACCTCCCCGGCTCCCTCTGTATCACCTTCATCAATGGTGCCTATGTTGTCTACTACCCCAATTTCTCCCATGTCCTCTGCGTCCTCTAAATCTTCAGAGGTGTCCTCTGGAACTGAGGTGTCTATTTGTCCTGCTACCCCATCTGCCCCTGCATCTTCATCTGGCTCCGCATACTCTACTACTACCTCATCATTGTCTGCTAAAATTCCCGTTGCATCATCCCTATTCATAATCGCACACCCAGATATCTGAGAGACTAAGATTACTAAGGTGATGAGGGGTATCACTACCTTCTTTATCCTCATAAACTTAGATGCCATATCATTCAACTCCTTTATTGTTTGTACCAATCATACTTGCTTGAAGTATATTATAAATTATTTTCTATTGCAATCTCTAAATTACTCAGCCTTGTTGGTTACACCCCAATGAATCTCTTAAAATTCTGTGTCTATCCCTCTAAATCTGATACTGCATAAACCTTACCGTTGCATGGTAGTAATACTCCATTCTTATCGTGCTCATCCTGTGTATCTACCACAATAAATGCTTATCCTTTATATTTCTTGTGCATTTCAACTTTGCTCATGTGCTCTGTTGGATGATCTAATATCTTTAGCATGCTATCACCTTATTCAGCCCTTTATCCCACTTTCTTAATTTATTTTTCTTTTTGAACTATATGTACTTCTGCAAGACTTATCTAAATTTTTGAGTGACATGGAATATGACTAATCATTATCTTCCATGCCACTCATTATTATTTCCGTTGCTTTTTATAGCTTCTTTGGAGGCTCATATGTCTCAACTCTATAGAAATCGTCTGTAGTCCTCCCTTTATTAAGCTTTATTAACTCCTTCCAGTCATACTCATATATTCCAATTACTCCACCTTCTCAACGAATCCTGTATCCAAATCTGGTTCATCAGGCCATTCTTCCTGTATATAATCATTTAGTCTTGGTATAGTACCAAATCTATATCCGTCTATCTCTACATCTATTTGCTCAGGATTATCTATATCATACTCCATATCAGAACCAGGAGTTGGTATAACCATTTTTCCATGTTTTACATTCCTTATAGTTGCTTCTATTGCATTTTGACCAGATGATGTAAAGTCTATTTCGTTATTGCCGAAACAAACTAGCAATGGTGCTTTACAACCAGTGCTTAAGTCATTTAAATTATGCTGGTTCCCAAATCTATCTATAAATGAGTATGAATCAATCAGTTTCCCATGGTCTATATCTGCAACTAACTGCTTAGCCTCATTAGTTACTTTGATTTTTAGCTTCATAAATAATGCATCTATGTTTTGCTCTTGCTTAATCTTATATCTATGTTGTAATAATTCAGGATTTTCAAATGCTTTTATTCTCAAATGTAGCATACTATCATCTCCTATAATGTAATTCTGGTAAATCCCGTGTCTTGCCTATTTCGTCACTGTTATAGAAGTTTAAAATAAGACTTACAATCCTATTTGTTGCATTTATGCTCAATTGCTTAAGCTCTTCAAAACTTAATATATTACAACTTTGGGTGTCCTCTCAATCCCCGTTATAAGGATCTATTCTTTTTTGCTGCCTTGCTAAACTGCCTAGGATTTCCCATAAACTTTTCTTTTTTATATCCCCCTTTACACTACATGCCTTTTCTTAGGACTAATAAATTATTTGTGATGGATATGTGAATAGCTTGGCTCTGACCTTCATGCCTACTTACTTTCTGTTGTGCTCCACTTGGTCACCTCTTTTGCTGTAAATAGAAAGAGGATGGCTCCGCCACCCTCTTTCACCCTCTTTTCTCATAAACCTGCCTGCTCTAATGCCCTGGTTCTGTACTGGATGAAAATTGTTGCCCTGTCTAAGTATTCATAGAGCTCTGTGCCTTCCATCTCACTGATCCTCTTGTGGTGCTGCTCGTCACCCTGGAACCACTTAATGTTTTCTCTCTTTATAACACGCCGATTGAATAGTAGCTCCAGGTGCTCCCGCTTTACCCATTCCCTTAAACCTTCATCTCCTTTTTCAAAATACTTCGCCAATGCTCCACCTTCAAAACACTCATAGAGTGTTACATCTATTCTATCTTCTGATACGGGATATCTTTCAATGTTCATGTTCTTATCAGGTAAAAGCATGAAATTTCCCTTTGTATAACATACCTCCCCAAACCCCTCTACCCGCTTATTTACTGCTAATATCTTCTCTGTATAATCATTATCCCATGTGGCAAGGGTCTCATTGATTAGTGCCCTTAAACTCTTTACTGTTTTAGATACGTCCCAGCCTGTTTCTACCTGTAACAATCTTTTGTATGGTGTAAAAAATGATATGATTGTATCACCTTTGAGGGCTTCTTCTTCATCTAAACCTAGCTGCTCATAGTAGTACCGGGCATCATTATCATATTGCAGCCGCAGTTTCTTTCTCTCTGACTGTGGAAGGTTTTTATATCCTCCCACCCGCTCATCTAATTGTGCCCATGCCAGGTAATCCTCCAAAATCTCAATTATTCTGTTGCTGCTCATACGAACCACCCCCAGCTTTCCGCATTTTGCCTGGTTATTATACCACCTAAACTGCACCATACCTAGGACTTTTTTCTGTGATTTATCATGCCATTTAAAGATGAATTAGCAGAAAGGAAGGGAAGGGGAGAAGGGGAAAATACTAAGGTGCTGTGGTTCTTTAGGCTCTGTGGTTCTGTGGTTTTTAGGTGCTGTGGCTCCTAGAGATCTGTGATCTGTTGAGCTTTTGATTCTTATAAACCAGCTTATTAGTTTGTTTTTAACTGATATTGATTTTTAAGCCATGATTAAAAGTAAAATAATATCCAAGATAAAGAGGGATAAGGAACAATTCAACGGCTGACAGACAGGTTGTAGTAACTGAAAGCGGATATATCGTGAAATGCGGTATATCCGCTTTGTTACGCGATAGAACGCTGTTTTTAAGGGATTGAATATAAAACCCTTATCTCTCCATTTTCGCGCCCGCAAAGCCGCATAAATCAAGGCTTTTTTAACC
>ERZ779669.360-NODE-360-length-28483-cov-13.158435_pt1 | contig 28483 bp, 32 predicted proteins | sample MGYA00511372_ERZ779669 | MGnify/ENA primary metagenome ERZ779669 (study PRJEB29588, sample SAMEA1967891) | human gut metagenome | biome: human gut; feature: human-associated habitat; material: faeces | place: Denmark | collected 2008/2010 ... | reverse complement strand
ATGTGTTATTGGAAGATTGTAAGGAGCATTTGGATGATACTGCGATCTATCATATCCGTAAAGGCGAAGATAAAACTATTGCTAAGAGATATGGCGGAAATAAACTGTTGAATTTGAGGAATGAGATAGGGTTTGATGTACGATGAATATCAAAATATAATATGTTCTGATAGCTGATGGCACTGCGAACGTGCAATGAAGAAGTACAATATTTTTTGGCAGTTCTTAATATTTTTGCAATGGGTTTCTTTGCTTATTGTGTATTTGTAGAGATAGCCTCGATCCGGTAAATGTAAATTTGTGGAGGAAAGCAGAGTGGAAGTCATTATTTCATATGTTGGGAAAAAATACAGAGAAGGGAGACATTTATCCGTAAGGGAACTTGCGAAGAGAGCCACAATTGCACCATCAACGATCTCCAAATGGGAAAATGGGCATGCGGTTCCGGATCTGCGTCAGCTTGTAGTTGTTTCAAAGGAACTTGGAGTTAGATTTTCTGATCTTATCTCCGTAAAAGCTGGTTAAATAAATAATATATGCTATACTTATTGTATTATAAATCACAGGAGGATAAAACGATGAAGAAAGAAACAGGAGTTTTAACACGGCGACAGGAAGCTTTGATGAATTTCTTGTGGGAAATAGATACTCCACTTACGGCAAATGAAATGGCAGGAAAGTTAAAAGACGAGGGCTGGAGCGCGGTTACACTTTTTAAAACAGTCCAGGCACTGGATGCGGAAGGATATCTTATGGTTACCGGAATTGTATGTACAGGTAAAACATATGCAAGAAAGATGGCTCCATCTGTGTCTAAGGCACAGTATTATGGTTCTCTTCTTGAAAAGAGAAATATTAAAACTGAGGATATCCCGGAAATTGTTTCCTTTATCATTGGCAAGGGTAAGGATGATGAAGAGGAAAAATTAGCAGCAGTCAGAGATGTGTTAGAAAAAGTGCTGGCATCTATGTAGCAGAAGATGGAGAAGACTACACTAGAGTATTCCAATCCGGTAATAGAAAATTATGTTGTCGAAGGACAACTTGATATTTTCGATTTTATTTCAGATCCGGAAAAAGGAAGTGAACCAGATGAACACAGTAATTAAAGGAACGAAATGTACCAGCAGGCAGGAAAGAAAAGCCGGTGTATCTACCGTATGGTAAGGAATGCCAATGAGCTTCTTTCCATCCATACAGCAAAAACCATCACGGAAACCGCCATCCTTTACAGTGTGGACTGTATTGTGTTCGAATACCATGCCCATAACCAAAGGTATGGTGTCACGGAAATGTGATACATCGGTAGTGATACATCGGAGATGTACCACAGCAGGCAAAAGACCTGTCCGTGGCTGTGATGCACCAGCACCTGCCCTTAGCTGACCAGGATGTGGTGGTTTCCTCTTTGGAGGAGATCTGCTAAGTCCCCGCCGTATCAAAGGGTAATGGAACTCCCGGTTTCTAAAGAACCAGGAAGCGTCGGATCGACTTCTGTCGCCCGGTGAGGCATCACGAAATGTTCATGTTTGAATGAGGTGATATATTTTTGATTGCAATTGCATATACAGATCAAAATGGAAACGGGTTTACGAATGAAGAACCCTGGATAGATGAATGGAATGGTGATTACCCAAAAAGGGTGCTAGAACTGGTTAATTTGGGATATAAAGACGTAATTCCATTTTATATGAAAGATAGCTTGGAATCATACACATGGGAATATATAAACAGACATAAGATTAAGAATTGAAAAGTTTTTAAAGTTTCAGGATAACCTGATCACAGAGATGAAGGAAAACAACATAACAATGAAACAGTGTTTTGGATTCTAAAGTAATGAATAATAAGGTTCAGACATAAACTTTTTGTCTGGAGGGTAAACACAAAGGTGCCGAAATCCTACAGACAACGGATCTTGAAAACCTTAACTATATCCCTCCTATATGACTGTGGTGAAGTTAAGTTAATCTAAAGAATCCCACGACTTTGGTCGTTGGAGTCTGTCAACCGGAAGATATTTCTAAGGCAGGGGCAGATGTGTAAAACATCATAAATCAGGTTGCTTGCCCGGTGAGGAGATACTGTCTTTCCTGTTCGGTAGTCCGATATTCGATTGTCCATGTATGTCGGCCATAATTGTAACAGAGAAAGAATTCCTGTTCCTGACCATATAAAGCAGACACACAGAGAAAGTTCTTTCCAATTAAATTGGAATCAGGACTTTCTCTTTTTATGCGAAAGTTTTTTATGGTAATAAGTTCACCATCAGAGTTTTTGAAGCGGAACCATTGTGGATGAATTGTTCCATCGGTATCGGTTATGCTGGCAACCTGTGCTGGGAAACTTGTATTTTCATTCTGCATATCGTCTGGATCTCCAATCGTCATTGGTGGTTAATGTGGCGGTAATAAAGTCTTTGCGGGCTTAATTCGTGAAATATCCCTCATAGTATAACACATCATTAAAAAAATAGACGGTTTTTGCAGACAGAAATTTGAAATAGGGCTACCGCAATCCCACTGGCTTTAGGAAAACAAGTGGGAATCCTCGGTTATTCAATTGCCGAGTAGTTCACAAAATGGGTAGTTCACTGTGAATGGCAGCAGTTTGATTTGTTGTGTCATAAATTAAATATTGAGATTTTTTAAAGAATGAAATATAATGAAAAAGGGTAATCACTTAGAAAATGAAGCACGGGGTTCATATGTATGGGTAGAAAAACAAAACAGGACATCATCGACAGACAGAAAAAACAACTGGAGACTTATGAAGAGGCAATTGAAAGGCTGCAGAAAAACTATCATGAGGTTTTGCAGAAGGAAGATGATGATTTCAGAAGAAGTCCTTATTTCGTTCAGATGGAAGAAAAACTGAAATTCTGGGAAAATATAGGTAATCTGAGTGAATCTTTTGTATCTGATGCTGAAAAACGTCGTCTTAAAATGGACGATTATATGAAGCAGATTTATAAGGATAATGAGCGGCTTACATCTGAAAATGCCGACATGGAGTATTTTGTGGGGATTACGGAAAATTATCACAGTGCCGAAGAATGGATGCATGTTCAGGAGGAGATTAGGCAGCTGAAAGCAAAACTTGTCCAGATGCAATTTTCCATTGATGCAAGAGATAATGAAATTTCGAGGCTGCTTAAGCAGGTGGGAATGTATGCACACAAAACTGAAAACGTTCACAATGCGCGTGGTGCAGGTCGAAAAAAAATGGATAAGGCCATGCAGGCGCAGATAAAGCAGTTTATGGATCTTTGTGGAAAAGGATATAGTGAAAAGCAGATCATGGATGCCATGGAGATCAGCAGATCGACTTATTTCCGGTATAAGAAGATATGCAGCAATAAAAATATAAGCGTAATAAATAATAGTGAGGGGTAAAAGGAAAAATAAAAACGCATCAATTCGATCATGCGATTGAGAAATATCACTGGATAAAGACAATGCTTACTTATAGATGCCCGGAAAGAGAAGATGTAGCGATAAATGCATATGACCAGCTTGCGGGAACTCAGGTATGGTCGCCAGATGAGGATTTTTTAAGTAATCTTACAGTGCTTGGAAAACTGCTGTTGTTACAAAAAAAGGTTATGCGTGATGTTGCACTAAACAATATTTCATGTGCTGATGGAATTACAGATGTAACTTATAACGAAAAACGTTATACCTGGGATTATACTGGAGATAAGTATGAAATAGTATAATTATAAAAGGACCCAATTATAAGGGGCCTTTTATAGTGGCTATACCAGAATGACCAGATCATGAAAAATGATATGATCGACGGTTACATTATGATGACATTGTACAAATAAAGTTGAAAGAAACTACACGGCAAAACGTGTATTTTTATCTTGACTATACACGTTTTGCCGTGTATAATATAAGTATAAAGAAGCAGATGTCAAGGAGTTGAAATAAATTATGAAATATACAGTAACATATTCCTGCGGTCATACAGGAACCGTTCAGTTGTACGGGAAAACAGAGGAACGCGAACGCAAGATCAAATACTATGAGGAATACGGTCTTTGCCCGGAATGCTATAAAAAACAGAAACAGGAAGAAAATGAAAAAATGGGGCTTTTATTATGCAGCACTATAGAATATGAGCTTTCAAGGAAAGGTGAAATCCAGGTTCGGCTGTCTTTTCGCGGAGACACGAAGCCGCACAAGGAAGAAATCAAAGCACTGGGGTACAGATGGACGGTTCTGGATGATACTCAGATTCTTTCTACGGCAAGACCAGAAATGGGATGGGTCAAAATTGTTCCGCATGAATGTCTGGAAGAAGAGAAGGGAAAAGCCTTCTCCATTGGTGCAAGGGAAGCCACAATGGAAGAAAAAGAAAAACTGGAGCAGAAGAGCAGGTTTGAAGAAATGCTTGCGGCTCAGATTCTTTTTAAAAAGCAGCACGGGAAAGAACTGCAGAAGCAGAAGGAACGGGAAGCAAAGCTTGCAGATCTGCTGGAACCGGATCTTATAAAAGGTAAGAGATGGAACCAGAAGATTTATGGAAAATCCGGAAATTATTCCATTTATCCAGATGGGGAAAAAGTGAACATTTCCGATGAAGAAGCGGAAGAACTGAAAAAATACCTGAAAGATTTCAGGGAGAAGATGAAAGAAGAGGCAGGTATTGACTAATGGATGGATTATTTTATAAAAACGTGGATATTTACGATTTACCATCAATACTTGAAAACGGATTGCTCAGTATGGATGAATCCGGCAATAATAATTGGCAGGATAACAACCGTGCAGACAACCGGACAGATGTCGTATATTTATTCCGGCCGGTAAATGAAGGAACTCTACAGGAAATTCCTTCATTCCCTGAATATGGTGCTGCACTGGTAGAATGTACCGCGGATGCCGAACCATCCAAAATGTCAGTGCAGGACTGCCATTTTGGAAAATACAGGGAATATATTGCAAAAAGAATTGCCCCGGAAAATATATTGCGTGTATTTATACCTAAACTTTTCGAGAAAAATATTGATATTGCATCGGATAAGATATGTTTATGCAGGATGAAAGCAAGTGTGTATGGAAAAGATGGACTTGTCGAGGCATCTGCAGATACTTTGAAACTGTTTGCTGAAACAGCACCAGTACGCTGGACACAGATTGACGGGTATTTCCGAGGAATATACAATGACGGAAGTGGAGTATTCGACCTTTATAATGTAAGATACCAGATTCCGGAATAATTTAAAAAATCAAAGGAATGTGGGTAATAAAAAAATGGAAGGTGAAAGCTTTATGAAAATAACCGGAAGACAAACAGAACCTATTAAATGTTATAAAAAAGACCAGTTAACAGAGGATTTTTTTGCTGGACAGATCTGTTCCCGTAAGGGAATGGAGACAGAAAAATATTGGAGTGATGCATTCAAATCCAGTCTCCGAGACATTCTTGATGAAGTATACTGCAGTGATTATGGAGACATCAGGGATGATATTGATTCAGACTGGAACATGGATTACGAAACATACCAGAATCATTACAGTTTCATCTGCGGAATCATTGATATGGATATGAAAGACACCTATGAAAGTTATTCTCGTAAGATGGAAAGAATCGGGGAAATATCTTCTGCATATGCAAATGCCATTCATAACTTTCCGGATGACATTGCTTACACGGTTTCTTTTTCCAGGAGCAGCTGTTCGGTATATCTGAATACAGGTATTCCTGTCCGGAAGGATTCCGTAGATCGATTTCTCTCCGTTCTTGAACCTTTACAGGGAATTATAGTATCGGAAACATATTCCGGATATGAGAGGAAAGATTACGAAGACAGCAGCCTTACAATAAGGATATCAGACCATGATTTCGGGGGAAACAGGGATTATTCCTACCAGTTCCCATGTGTTAATGTGATTGTTGAAGTATAACATGAATTCTAAAAAATAAAGGGATCAGAGAAATGCTTAAATATAAAATAAATGTTTTAGAAAAGCTTGTGGATGCCGGCTACAATACCTACCAGCTCCGTAAGGAAAAATTGCTTTCTGAAAGCTCAATCCAGTTTCTACGAAATGGTAAAATGGTTAGTATTAAATCACTCGAATGCATCTGCAGATTGCTTAAATTGCAGCCAGGAGATATAATCGAATATATCGATGATAAAAAATAAACCATAATATATGATGTGACGCTAATGCGCAAATACACTACATAGCCGCTATGGCAGTGGCAGAAGGGAAGGGAAGGACAAATGGGAGTAAGATTTACAGAAAATTTCATTCGCGAAACGGAGGCTTTAAGAAAGTGCCTCTTATATAAGGATGTAACATGGGAAATCACCAAAAAGGATGATTATAACGACTGGGGAGACAAGACTCATCCGGAGAACAGTTTTGATCTTCATCTCAAAGAGGTTGATCAGGCGGAATCAAGTTGCTTCGACATGCCGAACGGCTTTGGAGAAAAGGGACAAAATATCATCTGGATGGAGATTGGAAACCTTGAACTAAAACAAAGAGCTTATCTGGAAAAGACACATCCGGAACTGGATCTTACAGACGATGAACTGGATTGGAGTCCGTATATTTCAGAATCCATGAATGCGAAGCTTGAAATGGATGCTATGACGCAGACATATGTGGATATTGCTGAAAAGGTTGTGGCATATATCCGACAGCAATTTGATCTTTGTAAAGCAGTAATTTCCGTATATGCGAAAAATGAGCTGCTGATCGAGTCAGATCCAGAAAACAGTGAAAAAGGTGAGACTGATCCAATGAAAGACTTCCGGAGATTTAAAACCATCTTAGAACAAAGATGTGCAGAATACGAAGGCTGTGCGATTAAATGCTATGAGGGTTTTGCAGGTAAGGATTTAGAATATTACGGAGAAATGAAGAATCTTGTTTTGCTTGGCAAATTGCAGCTGCTGGACCGACTGCTGCCGGAAGATATGTCAGGATGTGAGATAATTGAAGAAGATGGAAAAATAACAGTCAGGGAGAAAAATCATACTCTTACCTGGGATTACTCGTGCGATAAATACATAGAAAATTAAAGAAATTCAAACAGCATTCGGACATATCATACTCCGGATGCTGTTTTTTTATCCATTTTCTGCCCCACGCGCAGGCTGGATAATTTCAGCCTGGATAATTTCAGAACACCGGTAATTATACGGATAAGAGTAAAATTATTGACAGACACTACTTTATAGTAGTATAATTAAACGAAATTTAAAGAAAGGGGTTACAAAAATGGCTCTGATACAATTATCTGATTGGGCGAGAAGTCTGGGAAAAGATCCTGTGCTGGCTCGACAGAAAGCATTGAGAGGAACAGTACCGGCGGTTAAAGTAGGGCGAGACTGGATGATAGAAGAAAGTATTCCATGGGATGCCAGGGCATTATCTGTTGTAAAAGTTCATGTGGCAAATACATTCTTCACTATGGCATATGCAGGAAAAGAATTCATTGGCATAAAAAACAAAGAAAGGGATGAAATTGAGCAGATTTCAGATTTTATTGCCGAACGCATGAAATGTAACGTTATAAAGGTAAAATGTGATTTGTATAATCCAGATGATCTGAATCGGTTGGGAGATGAATTACGCAGACACTACGAGTCAGTTAACCTCTCTTATCTTGATGAGCCGGTCATGCAGGGGGTTGACAACCAAGGGCTTATTTTTGAAGGGGAATTTCTGCATTATAACCGTGTTGTCAGAGTTTTTTCAAAAGATTCCAGATCTTTTACTGACTTGCTCCGGAAAAACAATATTATATATGAAGAGATACCTATTGTAAATCCCTATGTTATTAGATTTTTTTATGCCGGTAAAATGGTTTATGCATGTTACTCGTCTCTCTTTCCCGGACGTTTCATCTATTTTACAGATGTGTATCCGGCCGACGGGGACTGGATGCGCTTGATGGTGGATGTAAGAGATCAGAACATGTCTGGCAAAGAGCCTGTGAAAATGCCATCAAAAGCAGGTGTGATCGTTAAAGAGGCTTACAAAATGATGAGGAAATATATTCCGGCCGGCGAGAATGAAGAAGGCAGCAGTTCAAAGAAACCACTCACGGAAAAGGAAATGAGCCTTATGAAAGATATGATATATAACATGAACTACAGTATTGAAGATCTGACGAAGATGGATCATCATGATGTGGATGAAGCGTTTCTCGATAAAATCCTGAACTGCGAATATTTTATTTGATGCCATCTGTAAATTGAAATAGCTGCTGACAGGAGCCCATTTTTAAAAACTGGCTGGGTGAGATGGGTACCGTAAATAAGTCGGCAAGTTTTGAATTATGCAAAACAAAAAAGAAAATGTCCTGTTCTGCCAGGCATTTGAGTCTAAAAGGAGAGAAAAAGAGAGAAAACGACATATCATGAAGAACTGTCGGTAGTAGATTATATTTAAAATCAAGGCAGGGGACAGCTACTGACATTTAATGATTTTGAAAAAACGGGAAGGATAGTATCCGGACCGTTTTTTGTACCTGTGTTTAGGTATCGGTAAGACCAAATGATATTATGAAGATATCCGGCTTAAGATTCTGTACGGGAAACCATGTGCCTATCGTCTGATCAGCAGGATGGCAGCAGTATACTCCAGGTTGTCTTACGGACCGCTAACTGATCTGCACGCGAAGACGCGGAAGCTTCCAGCTTAGTTTTTTGTGATACCAAAATAAAACAGAGACTCTTCACTACGGAAACTTGTGTTTTGCTTTTACAGGGAAACCGAAATAACATATTTGATAAGCGAGATAATGTCTATCTACATGATTTAAGAAATGATACAGATAATGGTGTCAGGCGGGGTGTATTATATTTCTATAATACATCCCGCGACGTAAAGCTGATCGGAAAAGATGTATCCTTTGTTGAAAAGCGGCATCTATATAATCAAGGTAGAAATGTATCGGCTAATGGCTGGATCACCCCTCCCGCGAAACTAAGAACCAGATTTGCTTCCACGACTACGACCTACATTTTTCCTGCCCCTATTTGTTGATTTCCTGGTGTTTGAAGCCTTACCCAAATTCCCGTTTCCATCTGCGGGTTTTCCGGTGTTTGAATCATCACCAAAATAATCGTCGAGACAATTGATAATGAGAGATCTTATCCACTCTTCTGATCTCTTAGAGACACTTGCCTTGGTTGCTAAACCAACGCCCGAAACAAAAGTTACAATTGTTACAATGTCCGCAATCATCGATACACTCATATTATTATCCCCCTTAATTATAAATCGGGGATACATCTTTTCTTATATATAATTTACCATAATATTACATAAAAATCAATTAAATATTACATTTGACTTAAAAAGTTGTAATGCAATCTTGCAAATCATTCTTCGATATGGTATATGTAAAATACAACTTTTAATGCATCAAAAGAGAAATACCAGCAGATCCACAAAGGGATCCGGATATGGCATATTGCAGAAGGAAGAATAAACAGGAACAGGATTATGTAAAATGCGGCAGGAGAAAATCAAATGATAAAAATTACGGAAAAATTCATAAAGGAACTGGAAATATATAAGGAAATCAATCTTCACAGCAATATGGGATGGACAGTTACACCATGTGATCAGGAGCAGAGCACTGCTGCCGGTTTGGAATCCATTGGAAAACATCCGTTTGAACTGCATCTGGAAAAACCAGCACCAGGGAAAACGTTCTGTTTTTTGAAAACTTCGGGTGAAATCCGTGGGATAGAAAAATATCTCCGGGAAAAAGAAGAAAGAAATTACCGGGTAAAGGTCTGTCCGGTACCGGGCAGCCGGAACAATGATGCTCTTAATGGGGATGAGGGTTTAAGTGAGGCCGTGATGGCGGAGCTCCGATGGAAGGCGGCATATGATACTTATATTTTTGTTGCGGAGCAGATCATTGACTATATCAAAAATAATTTTCAAATGAATGAAGGGAAAATTGCTGTCTATATGAAAAACGAACTTCTGATTGCAGGGGAAGATGATAATGCGTCCTGCGAGGATCATCCGGCAGCAGTTTTCAGACAAGTCCGGAGTATACTTGCCTGTCGCTGTGGAGAAAACAGGGATGTGGCAGTGGATGCGTATAACAAATTGGCAGGGACAAAGCAGACATCATTCGGGTCGGATACGCTAAACAGTCTTGTGCTGCTTGGAAAACTGATGTTGTTGGATGAACTGATAGGGGATACACCACCTGACTGTTTCAAAACCAGCCAGGGTGTTACCAGCGTCACATATCGTGGAAAAACGTATATATGGGACTACACCGGGGGAAAGATTATAGAGAAAGAAATATAGCCGTTTCAGCATATTTTGCAGCAGGATAAAACTTTGGCATAAAAAAAGAAACAGTCTTTTGTATATTGTATACACGTATCTGCGCCGGAAGTTGTTTTGCGGAAACTGCTGCACTTACCGATACAGTGATTTATGTCACTTTGCTTCTGGTGACTCTTGATTAGATATATCCTTTCCCTTCCATACCGGACAATGTGCCGGATCCTGATATGTCTTATATGTTGGAACTATGCGTTTATATACTTGTTGTGATAGAAAATAAATTTAAATAAAAATATAGTATGTAATAAAAATGCATAAAACTTTACATTCCCATAAAACAATTATTGAAAAGTGAAGATGAGACAGAGAGTATAAGGGAGAATATATAAGATAGGGGCATTCATTGGTATACGATGAATGTGCCAGGAAAATATGTTCGAAGATCTGTTGAGCTGGTGGTGAATTTATGGTAAAATATCTATGAAGCCACAACAGGGGCGGCAGCTTCCCGACCGATATACAATGGAAGGGAGGTGCGTGATCATGACTACATATGAAATTATTATGGTGTTCCTTGGGATTATTAGTTTACTTATATGCTTTGGACAGTTACTGATTGCGTTGCTCACCTTTCTCGATAACAAGAGAAACAAGAAGCGCAAAAAATAATGCCTACCCTGCGGCCAACAAGGTAGGCGGTGTTCGTTGAACACATAGAAACGTTGTTGGGAAGCTCCACCTTTGGAGTGATGCTTCACCGAGTGTCTGTTAGCAGCAGGCACTCTTTTTATGTATTTATCATATCATTCCACGGTTGTTTTGTCAACTTGACAGGATATATGGAAAATGCGTTGTATATTGTATACACTAATCGAAACGAGGTCTCCGCTGCGCTCCAACGTGATCCGTGTGAGAGATTTTGTCCTTTTATTTACTTATTTACATGCTGGCCATATATTGGATTTCCCGTGGTTGGAGATGCATAGCCTTAACATCTGGCTATATCTGTCGTTTCTATGATGAAGATGTAAAGATTTTAAAAATGATATACATTAAAAACAATAAGGAAAATACGAAAGAAAAATAATGGAAAATGATACAGGTGGTGTAATACGATAAGAGAAGGTGCCCTGGAAGAACTATACAATAAAACCACCTCTGCAAAATGAACAGAGGTCATAAATGTAGGTGGGTGGTATATGGTCTGTCCTGTTTTTCATTTTATCTAGGGAAATCTCATGAAGGTAAAGGTAAAAGTAAAAAGCAGCAGTGCTTATGACTGCTGCCGTAAGAATATTTATATTTTCCGGATTATCCGGGGGAACCGGTATGTGGTATATAGGGATTCCCATAAAAAAAGGAGTATTAAAGGTTAAGGGGAAGATTGGTCCGTTTCCCGCTCCGGTTAATCTCAAACAGGCCGGCAGAATTTTCAAACATACTGTATGTGCAGAATACAACCCGCAGGGGAAGATCATGTTTTGGAGATTTTCCTTCACGTCTGGTTTTGCCAGTTCCTTGATCCGATGAGAGAGGAGAGGAGGAGGGAGAGATATTCTGTCCGTTTCCCGTTGCTTCATCCGAAGGATATGAGGTTTCGTCCACACGGATGTAATACTTACATTTTGCCAGCTTCTTAAGTGTTTCTGTGTCTGTATCCGAAAGCAGGCAGATAAGATATCCTTTGCCGCCATTCCAGCTCATGTAATCAAGGTATCCTTTTACGCGATCATATCCCCCGAAGTCATCAGAGATATTTTCAACGAAAGCATTCGTTCCATCTTCCCATGTAAGTCGGTTCCGGAAAGAGAGTGAAAGTTTTGGATCATCCTGGTAGCTGGAATACACCGGGACATCTTCCCGGCTGTTCTCCATGGGGAAATAATTGATCGCAAAGCCACGCATAATCTCCGGGAGATCAAAACATACATTTGGCATGAGATAAGGAACTACGGAACCAAGGTCTCGGTTCGGGGCTGTACAGACAGAAAAGCCCGCCTTAAACATCTTATGCAGATCCGGGATGCCGTCAATTGCGTGTTCTATGGTCTCCCTGCGGGCGATATAGCGTTTTGCATGGAGACGATTTCCTGCCACGGTCTGAGGGTTTGCGTCCGGGGAGCCGGAAAGCCTTCTCATTTCCCATACATAGGAGAGATATTCCCCGATGGTAAGATCACTGGACTGCTTGGCGAGTTCTAAGAGATGTGATGCGAGGTTCTCATAATACAATGGGTATTCTTCACACTCACGGGAAACCACGGAACACAGATCGGCCACGTCAGAAAGAGTGGCTTCCCTCCAGGCTGATCCATATTTTGTAATGCATATTCCGGGTACCGCTATCATGGCATCCCGTTCTCTCCATGCGCTTCTTTTAAGTTCAGGCATGGGCTTATTACTTTGAAAACGATTAAACCGGCCGCGGGCGGAACTTCCGGGCATCTGTCTGCCTGACGGGAAACCATAACCACTATCTGTACTGCTATTTATATTATTATCACTACTGCTGCCCGTAGCAGTGGATTCCCTGTATGGTTTCTTAAGGCTCTTAAGGTCGCTTTTGGTGAGTTTGGTCTGCAAGGTAAACAACAGGGTATGTAATGCCGGATGTTTTGCGTGGCTGGCAGCAGTGTTCATGTAAGCATTCAATTTGCCAGAGATAACATTCAGCCGCTGTGTTGACATATCCTGTTCAATATAGGTATAGCATGTTTGATCCGGGTATGCGGCCATGCCTGGCACCCACATATTGTCAGGAGCGTCTATAGCATCTGCCCCTACCAGGCGGCGGTTTTTCCCATCTGTGTTCCCACTGCTGTCCGGGGATCCGGTATCTGTATTCCTGTCATGTCCCTGAGAGCTTTCCGGCTCTTTTTCTTTCGAGTTATTTCTCTCTGAATCTTCCTCGTTCGTATTCTCATCAGAAGAGATCCGCGCCCTGGAAATCTGCGGGACCCCGTCCGTGATGCTTGATCTGGTAAAAAGCGCATCAGAGAAAAAGACGGTACCCTCATGCAGACGGTTTGACTGCAGTGCAAGGATTTTCTCATGCAGATCGAGCACAATCCCGTCAGGCCCCATGCCAACTTCAGACTGAAAATGAAAACGGGTATCCTTCACACTCGACAGCATAAAAGCGTGGAGATCACGCGCGGCAACAAAGTGGGATATATTGGTAGGGGCAGTGAAGCTGTCAAATCTCTTTCTGATTTCGTGAACGGCATTCTTATCAATATGTTTACCAGCTACCGGGGTGCCAGACAATGCATTAAGCCGCTGCTCTACAAAGTCCGCTCCTTTTTGGGTAAGAAAGTAAACGTTTTGGTTTTCTCCAGGCTGGATGCTCTTATCCACCTCAAGCACATCCTCTCTCACAAGCCGGTTTAAAAACACAAGCTCACATTCGGGCTTTGCTGCGGGGGTGATTCCTGTGGCACACAGCTGCTGGACCGTGATCCCATAATAATACATGCAGTATGACAATACACATATCTGCTTTGATTTCCTGCAATGCAGATCAAATTCGGGATCGCAGAACATCATGTGAAGCATGTGCTCATAGGAATAGTGGCAGCGCTCCAGATAATAGGCTTTCTCTTTGGCATTCTGCTGTGTTTTCCGGGGAGCCGTTCTTCTTATTCGCTTTGAACTCATAGTGGGCATTATCCTCCTTATTTTCCTTCTGGGTTTCATATCCGGATGATAGGCTTAAACCGATAGGAAAAGTCAAGCAGGATAAGGAATTTCCGGGGAGCCGTAATAAATATATTTTCTTGGGGTTAGTTAGGAAAAATTAAAGGCTTTCCTCTGTGTGCCGGGCTAACCAATGCATGGGGTGTAACAAGAGAATGTAATCTATTGTCTCGCCTCGTTTTTCCTATTTTCATGACCTGACTTGCAATTCATCCATATAGAATAAAATGCATGTGTATCATAAAAAGAAATAGCGTTGTTTCCGGGATATTCTATGCTATTTGGTATTTTATAGGAAAACACAAAAGCAATTAAATGAGATGTTCAACAGATCATACGTGCATATCATTTCATGTTAGGATAGATAAACATGAAATTTGAAAGAGCTTACACTTTTAAATCCTCAAAAAACCCTTCTTTAGTGTTTTATGGTAAAACAGTGACAAATAATGATAGTATGATTGCGCATCTGTTTGAGGTCGTATTAAATAAGAAAACATATAGGAAAATACAAAAGAATACAATAAATATAATGAAAAATACAACACCACAATAACGTATAAATAAAAAATATGCAGCAGTTCTTTGATAAAACCGCTGCATATTTGATTAAAAATTAAATATTATTGTGCCAAAATCCGTAAGAAATGCAATAGGTGTGGCTTGATAATGGGATATTATATGCCTTGAGGAAAAGAGATTGTATGGCTGGCATTATAATGTCATAAAACTGATTTGCCAGCTGTTCGTTCCCGTCAAAGAAAAAATTGATAGTGTCCTGATATATGGATAAGATATATGCCTTGACGCGGTATCTGTGAGGTAGATTGTTCATCATCATAACCATACGAGATAGCAGGGTATCAGGGGAATAATCTGTATCTAATGATCCCGATGGAAGGCAGACAGTAATAACACATCCAATCTTGTGAATTTCCATTCCTGCTTTATACCGAAAATCGAATTGATAGTAGCCGCTGGTAATAACGTTGTCTGTTAGATCCTCATTAACTTTCTCAGGATGATTTGAATGTGCCAGGACACTATAAAGGATGCTTGTCAGGTTTATTTTGCGTAAAACTTCTTTTGTGCATTTAGCTGCATAATTATTGTACCATTTAGGGTAGTCCGGCATGGTAGCATAAGAGATCTCTTTGATGCTCATGTGGGCCAGCAGATCCCGGAAGGTGTCCACATGAAATATAGTAGCCAGCAGGATATCCACCGGGAAGACTTTTTTAAAGCTGCATCCGTGGTTATCCAATAAATCGGAACAGGCCATGGAATGGAAAGTACAGACAATTTGATCATGGGATGGATTAGTTAACAGGGTATCAAAATAAGAGCACCCCATGAGGTCCAGATCATAAAAGTAATATTTCCCAGAAGAAGAAAAGTAAAGTACAAATCCATTTTCATCATACCAGATAGCCGGCAGTAGACATATGAAGTTGCTACAGGAGGCCTCAGAACATATCGTTCGACCATCGGTTCTTTCCATGTGGATGATATCACCGCTTGAAACAAATTCAGTTATATTCTCGCGGTATGAAAAACCTGGTTCTGTTATAACTGGAGAATTTTCAGACTGAGCATTTTTCTCTAAACGTTCAGGCAATTTCTTCACTTTTGATTTTGGTGGTTTGTTTTTTGAGGAAGCAGACGAATCAATTACTTGGTCTTTTTCTGCATGCTGGTTTTTTGAATTGGCAGCAGCAGATAACGACTCAGCGTTTGATGCTTCTTCAGATGGCGTTTCTTTTTCAATATGAACCGGCTCGGTGGCTATTTCCTCGCCTGTTGTTATTTCCGGGAACTCCTGTGGATCATAAAACTCAGGGGAGTATTCTGCAGGATCAGTTTCGGGTGAAGCAGCAGGAAAGCCATATATATCACTCATATCCAGAGGAATTTCTCCGTCATAAATTTCTTCTTCGTAGGGCATAGCATCATATGGAGCCGTACATTCATAGGCATATTCCGGGATATCTAAAGGTGGCTCTACCTCATAGATTTCGGGGTTCGTATTTTCCGGTAAATCACGAACATCGGTATAAGATGGCTCTGCATCTGTCTCCTCTGAATTTAAAGTATCCTTATTGGATTCCTCTTTTATTTTGTCTATGGCTGTTGGAATATCGGCATTTGAAGTATCGGTTCGTGTTTTATCATCAGATACGAACGTGTCAGGGCCGTCTTCCTTAGAGTTTTTTGTATCGTTTGATGGTTGAAGATTATACGATGCACTTGTAACTTCCATTTTACCATCTGGCTCCGTTTTATTTTCATTAGAAGCCTTATCGAGAGCCTCCCTTTTTCCATCATCAAACTTGATAGGTCGGCCCACTAAAGACGGAAGAGGAGGAATGTACTGATACATTTCTTGTAACTCTGAAACACTCTTTTCAAACATTACATCGGTTATGTAGTCGATGCTGATACCATAGATCGCTTCAAGCTTTAAGGAAATGAGAGATGAAAGTTCACCACTATATTCTGCTCTAAGTAGTGGGACCAGTTCCGTATCTCCAGACTGTGCAGCATTTTTCAGGTAGGACACAAAATCATTTAAGAACTGTTCCTTGGTTCGGTCACCGTATCCCTTACAGTTCCAGAGATATTCATAAATATAATAATTCAAAGGTATAACAAGAGCATCTCCTATCATGTAGTCTCGAGCAAGACGATCACATGACCAAAACGCCATGCCAGGATTAATAAAGGGCATTTTTTCATATGAATAGTTTTCATCCATCATACGTCGTAATACAATATCTTCCTGTTTTTTTCGTGCGTTCGTGTATCCACTGCTATATTTGCACATCCGGCATGCATTGCTTTCGATATCATAAGTTCTTACATATGAAAGAGCTTTTGTACATAAATGATGGCAGTTTTTACATCCTGCTCGCTTTGAAAGCTTTTTTTTCTTATCATCTGTAATTCTGCTTCCACCAAACAAATGGTATTGTGTGGAGTATAGCATATAATAGGATTCAAATTTAATTGCATCATATCCAAGAGCCGTGCACATTCGATAGTAAAATTCCTGCATTTGATCGACGGTGAGCTTGTCAGACAGATAAAACAGGCATATATGTTTATCCATGTTATTTAGGGAACCTCCTTTTGTTTTGTCCCATTATAGGCCGAAATATAGGGCAAAAGTCAAACAGGAATTCCTGTTTGACTTTTGCATGATATCTTAAAGTTGGTATGTTTTTTGGAACGGTTGGGAATTTCGTTGTGTAAAAAATGAAAAAATGATATAATAAGACCATACAAAAAGCAGTACATGCATTAGCACGGCAGGCGGTTTGCCCTCATTACGGGGGCTATGTGCGCCCCCAGTAAAAAGAAAGGGGGCGATAGCATGGTTACATATCCAGAATTATTTCAGTTTTGCTTATTGATCGTTGCTATTATAAGTCTGATTATTCAGATTTTTAACAATAAAAAATAACCGCCCCTTCCAAAGATCGGTTATTTTTTAGCATCACTTTGGCAAACCGTCTACGGTATTGCTTTTTGTATTTTTATTATATTAGAATAGTTTCTAAATGTCAATAAGTTGACAATTTTGAGTGCCAAATACTTGACAAAATAGTTTTTATGTGAATAGCAAAGTATCATTGGAAACTTTTGCTTAATATCATTATGCGGATTTAAGGAATTATTTTTTCTTCAGGAGAACATAATTCCACACCTCGTCAATGCTGGCTGGAACCGGTTTATGAATTTTCGTGGTTAAAAAATCAGTAAGTCGGACACAATTTCCGAAGATGGAAACCGGACATTTGTGTTTTCCTGATCGAAACACAATGACAGTGGAATGCAGGTCTGTGATCTGAAAAATTTCCAATATATCCTTATACGGAATATCATATGTCTGCGTTTTTTCAGTAGCATCAGATGTGCATATAAAGCAGATGAAGTTTTGAACAGGAATATTTTGATCAAACAAATTCACTATCCGAATCATATCCGGAAGAAATTCTATCTTTGTAGTCGCTTTCACTGTTTCACATTGTAGTTCTCCATCAGTTCTTCGTTTGACGATACACATTATAATAAGAAAGAATACGCTACATATTAAGACGACAGGGCGTATTCCATATAAAGCAATCCCTATTCCGTTTGCAGCACACAGCGATATCAAAGTGATCAAAATCAGCTGTTTGGGCAGCAGTGTTTTTCGATAAAGAAAGCTTTGATCAAATCCTTTTATTTCTATCATTATAATTTCCTTTTTAAATAATCGAACTTCTATGTTTTTTTCATAATAACAGAAAAAAGAGTATAAGAAAAGGAATTTGTGATATACATTTTATTTATAGGAACATATTACAAGTAAACTACAGAAAAGTATTCGATATTAGATGCGGAAAAGCATCACCAATGTTATAATTAGTGCACCATAACAAAATATCATAAGGGATGACATAGATGAAAATCAACAATTTTGATGAGGAAAAAGCAGAACTTTTAAGAGAAATTGCATTTGTAAAAAGAGAAATATATGAGCTGGAACAGGAAGAGGATTTCAAGGAAGCCAGAATTTTTACAAACAATTACCTGAAAGATAGCTGCATATACAAGAGACTACCAATATCGTATTTAAAAACTGTGTATCACCTGAAAAATGACGAAATAGTAAATCTGCTTTCTTTTTCATTTGAAAATGAAATGATTACGAAACTATTTAGCCATATGAGAGAACATAATAAGTCATCTTGTATCGGTTTTGCAGTTATGAACTGTTCCGCAGTTTATCGAAAAGATGGGGGATATGTTTTGCAGCTTTCTGATCCATTCTTTGATCTGAAAGGATTTGTGTATCATCTTCCGCGTGATCTTAAACCGGAAACAATTGCAAATACAATGGTACAGATAAAAATTGTGCTTGATGAAAATGTATTAAACACTCATAAAGCGAAACTTCTGGATATATGTCCGCTTCCATATTGGATATATGGGACTATAAAAGGGAATTCAAAAATTGAATTGGAGTCACCGGATTTCGAGATCACAAAATCCCTTGAAGCAGTAAGGGGAAGAGAAAAATGCATTTCCGCAGGATTATCCTGGGCGCATGAAATGGTTCGTGAGCATGGAATGTATGAGCCTTCCCCTGAAAATAAAGAAGAATTTCTAAAACATGGTTATATATATGTAAGGGGATTGTATCGGCAATATGTTTTGGTGTTTGTCGATGATCGGATAGAAGCCGTTGTAACGGAAGAAGGAAAATTGACTGAATCATACCAGAAGCATTGGTATGATGATGGAATATGGGAATGGCAATGTCCTGAAGGAGATGCGGTTAAGTGTATTGATGTGTATCCACCATTACTTAAGTATATTCCATAGAAAATCGGAAATAAAAGAAATCAGAGCTGCAGTGCAAAAATGAACGTTTGCATTGCAGCTTTTTGTTTTGCTGTTTGACTTTTTATCTGGGTTTATGTCTATTATTTTAAAACAATACAACAAAAGGAGAATAACAGATGGAAAACGAAACTATTTCTTGCAAGGACGTCTTTAAATTTATTTTCTTGAAAAAACATAGTATTGCACAACTTTGTGATTACTATGGAAATCCTCAAGATGTAAGAGATCATTTACAACTGTTATCTGATGGCAATCGGTTGTTAGCTATCTCTTTAAAAAATAATATCCGTGTGCTTAATCAGATGGTTGAAGAAGATTTTCGGCGATATCAAGAAGCCTATGAGGAATATCTTTCTCAAAAACAAATTGGTATCAGTAGGTGCGTAGATTGTTCATTCGGTAACGGAGAAGGTGGATGTACTATACCTTCTTGCAATTTTCCATTTGGCGAGTTAACCGACTCCTGATGCTGTCAGGAGCTTAACTGAGCAGATGTCCCTCTTACGATGAGAGCTACGGGGTTATCGCCCGGATACAGCTGGCACCTGATTGACACTAGGACAATTATATCATGGGCTTTACTAAGCCTAGTGAACAATATTTATTTTGTAACTTATTAACCAAGATACATGTATTTATGTATCTAAAAGATATTATACGAGGAGGATTGCAAATGAAAGAGGTATTGGTCAGCTTTCCGCTGACCGGAAGAAAAGGAAAAGATGTCAAAAAGAAAGGAGAATCAAATTTATTAGATATTTGTTCGATGATAGCTTTCTCTTCTGATAATGGAAGAGATGATTATTTAAAGTCTATCAGGCAAAATGCATCAGGCATTGTAGTAAAGGATCGCAAAGAAAACCATTATGAATTATCAACAATATGGTATCGCCCGTGGAGATTGGATGAGGTTTCTTTTATTGCTGCCAATGTTATAGAAGAGAATGAGTATGTAAAAAATTGTGTTCATGTTCTGTGCGAATATTACGACAGCGGGAAAATCTACAAATGTTGTGTTGTCGTTTCACAAGAAGAATATTATGAGAAAATAAAAGATTTTCATAATGATACAGAACATGAGAAATACATTGTCGGAACATGTATAAGGAAGAATTATATGGTACCTGGCAAAAGTAAGTACAACAAACGTTCCCATTGTGTTCGTCAAACGGAATCCATTCAAAAGCAGAGAACGAAAATGTTAAATTTCTGTTTAATTGAAAGGGAAAAGCAGCAGGAGGAAAATTGAACTATGAATTTGATTGAAGCATATGGAAAAAAGATTACAGCAGCCGAGTATGTAAAAAGAGAGGTACTTGCCTGCGGTGGAAAGGCCGCATGCTCAAAAGCGGATCTGGGAGCAATTGCTGAGGAACATGGACTGAAAATGCCAATTTGGAAATATTCAAAAGAAGAAATATATGATGCATTGATGGAAAGTGGAAAGTATACCCCTGAGCAGATTGCGGAAAAATATCAAATTGGAATTTCTGGAAAAGTATATCTGGATCGGTTCCGTTTCGATCCAAGACTTACTAAGCTGTTACGAAAGAGCGGATTTTTGAGAGTTGTTGGTTTTAGAAAATATAAAAGAGGGAAAAAACTTTTTAAGGAACCTTTATATGATGCTTTTCAATATGAAAAAATGAAGTCTGAGCAGTTAGATCCAGAGTTGGAAAAGGCAAAAAAACTACTTATAGAGATGCTTAAAAAATCGAATATTAGATGATAATTCAGAATTACTTACATCCAAAGCAAGGAATCTTGTAAAAAAATTGGAATATTTCAGGGTATAAAAAATCCCAGCATCATTTATATGTGGATGGTGCTGGGATTTTTTATGTTTGCCAATAAATATTATTTTGATTGATTTACTGTTGTAAATTTTTATTTTTTGATCATTCCATTTGTTACGTTGCTTAGCCAATTTTCGGCTGCGGTGGAAGCTTCCCTTCTCTTTTCATCACTTACGTTAGCATATCTTGCCGTTGTATTCACGGATTTGTGGCCAAGGGCATTTTGTGCTAAGTAGATGTCTCCTGTCGAGTTGTAAATGCCGGTAGCATATGTGCTACGCAACTTGTGTGGTGTTATATGTTTGTTCTTTACAGCGACGGAAGCGTATTTTTTAACCATGCGTTGCACAGAGCGCGGAGTGATTCTTGTACCATTACGCGATATAAAAAGGGCAGTAGTAGGTTCATCCAGGTCCATATCTTCGCGCTCATCCATATATGCACTCAATAATTCAGCGCATTTTTTATCAAAATAGACATTCTGGAATTTTCTACCCTTTCTTTCAAGATAAACACTATTTTCTTCCCAGTCAATATCATCTATGTCAATTCCAATACACTCCGAAATGCGGATTCCTGTGGAAAGCATTAGATAAACCATTGCCATGTCACGGGTTCTATATCTGTCGGAGAAAACCTGTTGACGTTCTGTAAGTCCAGCACCGGTAGTTATTACATCTAGCAGGAGAGAAATTTCATCATCAGAAAGGAAGGTGATCGGCTGTACGGTAATCTTTGGTGACGGAAAAGCAGCGGCAGGATTGTTTTTGATCAGGTTTTTGCCAAGCAGGTATTTATACAGCGCACGTATGGATGCCAGCTTGCGGGCACGGGAAGTATTATCATCCATAAATGTCTTCCCATTTTTCTCATAGCCATTTTGCAGTTTCATCATAATGTCTTCAAAGTCATCAGTATTCAGATGATCCAGAACATCCACGGTTATATCTTTTTTATTGTGTATAACAGGATTGATTTCTGTGATAATCTGAAAAATGATGGAAATGTCCCGTACATACTCATAGACAGTGAGCCGGCTGGAGTTCTTCATAGTGGACATATGCGAAACAAAACGTGTCATGTAATCCGGCAGATCATTTAAAAGTGATGTTGTTTTTTCTATAGCAGATAAGTTTCTTTTAACCTGATAATTTTTTTCTTCCATTTATTTTTCCCTCCGGTTAGTTTTTCAGAATGCTATGCAGCAAAATTGGTATAGCATGATTGGTAAGGATAAAATAGACAAATTGTTCGTATAATGAGCATATTGGTACTATTTGTCTGATTTTACCCGAATTGTGTCGCAAAATGATTATTTTGCGACACAATATAAATATATAGTACCACTATCCCATCTGGGTGTAAATGCTAAATGTCACTTTGCATAAACATAATACAATAATTTGACCAAAATTCATTTGCATATAGATAATACAAAGATGCTGATATTGCATTCTGTTAATACAAAACAGCTGATTTATTTGCGTATAAATGATACAAAACCAGATTCTGTATTGGATGACCCACTTGTGGTTGATTTTAAATTGCTTTCACCAGTTTTATAGTCGATCTTGACCCCTGGCTTCACATTATAGGCGTACACGCAGAAGCAAATGCCTTTTCCTTTATCCTTAACAGAATATCCTTCCATAAGGACTCCGGATGCGAGCAGATTGTTTCCCTTAAAAATCGGTGTTACGCGATACAAAACGTGGTTCCCAGTTTTCTATATCCCTTTAAGTCATGATAGTTTTCAATATTGTACTACATTTTCGAGGTATTTTTTCCGTTCCGCTGCAAAAGAGAGCAGAATTGTTTTCTGTTGAGCATCTGTCAGATGGTACCATTCTGCCAGACGCTCTTCGAGATGGTTTAATGCCGTCTGTAAATTTTCTGCTCTTGCAACCAACAAAGCCGGATCTTTGACTGCATAATCCGTTAAAAAATCTTCAACTGCTATCGCACGTATATCTCCAGGTGAGCAGATGTCGACAATGGTGTCTTTTAGTTCTGTTCCTTCGTAAACAATAGTAGCGTCTGACAACTCAGTTGCATTGTTTAAACCCCAACGACACGGGAAATCAATGCAGACAAAGATATCTCCTCCGTATAATGCAGGTTCAATATGCAGATTTCCTCCATCTCTAATAACTTTTTCGATCATTTCTAACATATTTTTTCTCCTTTTTTGCGAGGTATTTAACATTTGATTTATGTTCATAGACTGATGAGAGAGTAATATTGAATGGAATTTCAACCTACTGCACATATTTTATTCTTCTATTTCTGGATCACACCTTTCTCCCTCAAAAAAACGTCCCTCAATGAGGAACGTTTTCAATGATTTTTATGCTTATTTTTCTGTCTTAAAGCTGTTATGCCCGGCAATCATCTTTTCTGCGAAATGAATCCATTCCTCATATGTCTCTGCTCCGCAGGCTTCTTTCCACCCATCCAGCTTGTTTTCCGTAAGGGGAAAGTAAATGACGGGATCAAAGTCCTCAAATGGTGTAAGGCTGCCGTATTCAATCAGTATTCTTTTTATTGTAATGTCTGCTTTACTTTATCAAGAGCTGGTTTTATCACAAGTTCTATAACTGCATCTCGCGTAATCTCTGCTGATTTTTCTAATACTTCCGTATCAGATATATCCGGTTCGTTAATGCCATGTGCAAATTTGAGATATTCGATGTCATCCAACTCAAGATATTCTTGAAGGGAACATGTTACTGATGAATCGTTATGCCACTGATCCACTAAATCTTCCCACTTTTCTCTTGATTTATCCAAATATTTTGCCATGAATTACTTTCCATACAATTTCAAATAATTTATGCCTTGAAAAACCCAGACATAAATTATTATTTAGCATGGGCTTTTTAGGCAAATTAATTCTATATATTCTGTTTCAACCATCGCCTTCATTACAGAAAGCGTCTTTTTGAATATTTTCATCAAACACAAGTTTCAACCATCATACAATGTTATTTTTAATACTTTTGGATGAGTATTCTATAGATTTTTCCAGATTTTTTTGATGATCCAAATAAGATCCCGGCTTTTCCATTGGTGTATACGGTCGTTCCCTTTTTGGTATATTTCCCTGAACAACCAACAGTTACAGATTTTATTTTAACGTTTTTGGCATATTTCTTGGAAATACCCGCGTAATCATATAGATTGATCTTATTATCTTCCGTGCTTTCCATAAGCGAGAAGTAGTTTGATTTAGATACATTGTATCTACTGCAATCAGTAAATATGTAATTTGGGTATTTCCCATTCATATACTGTTTATGATCACATAAAAATGCATCATCTGCATACCCCTTCATGAAATAATCCATAGATCCTGTCTCATCATCCATGGAAACATCGCAATAATACCATTTTCCATCAAGTTTAACCAGATTCCACATGTGGCCTACAGAAGATCCGCTTTCAAATCCATCGGCACATACGGTTTCAACTCCAAGCTGGTTTAACAGGTTGGCATATATAATAGAATACTCGTCACATTTTGCAAGTCCACTCTCCAGACATTCAGATAAGGATCGGCCTTTTCCAAGATCATAACGCAGATGATCACATAACCACTGATGAATCCATACGGCTTTTTCGATACCTGTAAGATTATCAATTTTAAAGGATGCAGCTAATGTTTTCCAGTCAATATCATTTATATTCCGGTACTTCTCTACCGTTGAACAAACCGAATATATTGTTCCGTTTGAGACAATACGGTTTGAAACATAAATTAAGGTTTGTGGAAATGTCTTTCCATTATCCATTTTATGAATAATTTCCTTACCCGCCTTTTCTGCTTCACTATAACTATAATAGTTTCCATAAGAGACGGAATATCCTTCCTGCTGATGATCTACGGCATTTTGTAATTCCTGAGCGGCAAAATTTTCATTTACTTCCGCCGAACAAATGCTGGATGAAAATAATACAACTATAATTCCTGTTAAAAATGTAAGAATTGTTTTTTTCATAATCAAGTATCTCCTTCCCTTTACCTGATTATGGTATATCATATAAAAGAAGGAGATACAAGAAATATAGAACAAATAAAATTGATAACTATATTATAGTTTTACCTTTTTGATAGGACTCCATTTTCCGTAATAGTAGGTTTTCCCAATCTTTTTATAAGGACGCACGCGAACATAAATGGTTCCGGAATTTACCGTATGCAATTTACGGGACAGCTTTGTGGTACGCACATCTCCCCAGTTTTGAAAATTCTTATGGTGAGAATATCGAATCTGGTAACCGGTTGCTCCATTTGACTTCTTGTATGTAATATTAAAGTAGCTGGAATTTACTCTTTTCAGTTTAGTAATTTTTGTTGCAGCTGTCTTTGTGGAAATCCATTTTGCATACAGATCGACAGGAGAATCTACCTTTTTGCTAAAATTGTATTTAACCCCGGCATATGTATACCATCCGGCAAAATAATAGTTTTTAAGCTTCGGATTTGCAGGCTTCTTGATGCACTCTCCTGCTTTTACCGTTGCTTTTGTTTCGCGTCCGTTTACATTGACACGATTATCCCGATAGTGGAAAATCACCACATAAGTTCCGTTCCCAGTGGAATTTTCATTGTTTCCGATTTCGGATGATGTTTTGCCGTTCAAAGTAACATCTTTTCCATAGCTGCTCAATATTTTAGAGATTGTTGTATAAGTGTGGGAATCTGCAGGAACAAGAATATATACTTTAGTACCTGTATAAGCATCTTTTGCACTTGATACAACAGAGGAATCTACCTTATTCTCTCCGGTTGCTGAGGTACAGTTGTAAAAGGCATAGTCCATCTTTGTAACCCCATATGGCACAGATGGAAGTTTATTTAATTTACTGCACCCATAAAGAGCATAGGAAATATCTGTTGCGTTGTATGGAAGTCTGTTAAGCGATGTAAGATTGCTGCACTGATAGAAAAGATATGACGCATCTCCGTCACTCGCTTTAACAGATTCACCAAGATTTACAGTGCTGATAGTTGTATTCCTGGAAAAAACTCCACTTGAAGCAGTTGATTTTCCGAGAATCGTATCATAACGTTTCCCATTAATTGCATAAGTATCTTCCACACGGACAGAAGAACTGTTGCCAGTATATTTTACGAGAGTAACTGTACCCTTGGTATCATTTACAATAACGTCAAACCCGTCAACAAGTCCAGAAACTACTTTCTGGTTATTAGATGTAGTGTTGTTTGTGTTATTGTTATTTGGATTGTTTGTATTATTGTTTTTATTGTTGTTTGCATTATTGTTATTATCCGGATTGGTAATAACTCCTGTGTAATGCACATATGCACTTAATTCCGGATATCCATATCCAAAAGTTGAATCTTTTCCGCTGCCACCGCCAATAAAGGTCTTAGAAGTATTGCGAATCAGAATAGATTCAGCATTGCTTGCAGAGTAAGATGGATCATAACTGTAAATGTGGGCAAGAGCTGCCGACACAAATGCTGTAGATTGGGAAGTACCAGACATAATGCATGTTCCATCACCCAGGGATAAGTATTCTGCACTCCAGTTATTGGAAGCAGATGCCTTTGACATATTCATGCTTGATGCTTCGATACCACGGATATAACGTCCAGGTGCAGTAAAATCCACACATGATCCGGTCAGAGATTGGGAATATGCACCCCAGCTTCCACCATTTTGCGCAATCCCGGATACAGCCAATGTTTTGTCATAATTTGCCGGATAGGAATCGTCAGCAGTCATTGCCGGATAAGAAGAATTTTTATTGCCGGCAGAGGTTACGACGAGAATCCCTTTGGAATACAAAGCATCTATATATGGATTGATATAAGATGCAATCTGATCCATCTGGTTGCTGTCAAGCGTGCAGATAGAAAGAGACAAGTTTACCACATTGATACCAGCAGGATTAGATACAATGTATTGTAAAGCTGCAGCAAGTCTGGAAGCGGTAAATCCTCCATTAGAATCCACTGCTTTAACAGGTACAATTTTGACATTGGATGGAGTGTTATTTGCAATGATACTTGCAATAAATGTTCCGTGCCCATAATCATCAATCGCGCTTGACGCCTGGGAAAGAACATTATAGCCGTTGATCACACGTCCAGGGAATCTGGAAGAAAAGTTACTTCCGCTGTCAACACCGGAATCCACTACTGCTACCCCAACCTGGCCGATGGTGGCAGCACTTTGCGCTCCAACGATGTTGTTTGAGGATACGGTGAGTCCCATGATCTCAGGGCTGGTTGTCAAAGAAACAGTATTTGTTGAATCTGATACAGTTGCCCCATATTCTCCGATGACATCTGGGGAATATGTGACATTTGAAGAATCTACCATATCATCATCGTAAAGCTTATCCGGGTATACGGTATATCCATCAGCTTTAAAACTTTCATATGCTGCAGCGGCATCATCCGGAGAGTCAAATGACATAAGGGAAATTCCACCACTCGCAGAAATTTTTCTTGCACCATGGTAGTTACGGAAAGATTCTCCCGACACAAACAGGCGTTTTGATGAAAAAAGAGAGGATACTTTAAAACCATCCCCTTCTTTCTCAACCTGGTACCCTTTGCTCTTGAAATATGAACTTACAGAAGATGCGCTTTTTAATGAATGAGCTTTTAAGGGCGATACCTTTACGATATCATCAAGATCAACAGATTCTCCATCGGCTTCGATGGACCCGTCTTTTAAGATTGTCAGAGAGTCTATCCCTGGCTGATCATCTGCAACCATATCAAGAATTGATACTTCTCTTGGAACAGATAAATTTGCTGCTTTTGCGCTGTCCGGAACTATAAAAGTGGCACACAGCGAAAAAGCCAAAAACATTGCTAAAGTTTTCTTTTTCATACTCTTTTACTCCTTTCGTATGGTGAAACGATTTTAACCATAAACCCATAGAAAAAGTCAAGCCTGATGTGAAAAATAATGTTCTATTATTCTTTACATTGATTCCTATGATGATATGATATAGACACAGCGTTGGAGGAAAAAATATGGGAAAAAATATAGATTTTAAGGAACATGTAAACAAATTTCAAGAAAGAGAAAGATCAAAAAATTTATTTCAAAATTTTATGGATGAGTTGGAAAAGGACATTGATCTTACCGGGGTATTGCAGAATGAAAAAATCAAAGAAGAATATAGATTTCTTGATTTCAAAGGATCGCCAGCTGATCGAATAAAAAAATACGCTCCTCTCATTAAAGAGGAAATTAGGCGTTTGCGAAACACCACAGACCGCATAAATACGGCATTTTTTGTTACCAAATTAAAATAACTCCTCAC
>ERZ779669.358-NODE-358-length-28521-cov-20.075388_pt1 | contig 28521 bp, 19 predicted proteins | sample MGYA00511372_ERZ779669 | MGnify/ENA primary metagenome ERZ779669 (study PRJEB29588, sample SAMEA1967891) | human gut metagenome | biome: human gut; feature: human-associated habitat; material: faeces | place: Denmark | collected 2008/2010 ... | reverse complement strand
GGTAGCCGGGCCGTGGGGATGGCCGTTGATGTAGAGCGAGCACATACCGCAGATACCCTCGCGGCAGTCGTGGTCGAATACGAACGGCTCCTTGCCGCTCTCGATGAGCTGCTCGTTCAGAATGTCCAACATCTCGAGGAATGAAGTGTCGGTGGGTATGTCCTTCATCTCGAACGTGTCAAAATGACCTTTTGCCTTAGGCCCGTTCTGACGCCAGACCTTCAGCGTGAAACTTATATTTCCTTCCATGTGTTTTATTTTTTAGTGACAAGCAGACCAGCAGACAAGTCAACAAGGAGATTTGCCACAACGCAAGCCCTTGATGAGCGACGACAGCATGAGTATAACTTCGTTGTTCAGCGATGAAAGCCCGGCACTGTCAGCCTCGTTCATAAAGCCTAAATCATTGCTTATTATGAGCTGTGTCTCAAGCTCTGAAGCCGACCCTAGGGCTATACTGAGGAAGTTAATACGTTCCTTGTCATAAATCCTGCCATATCCTTCAGCTATATTTGATGGTATCGAGACCGCCGCCCTGCGCATCTGTGAGGTGAGTCCGAACAACTCTTCCTGCGGGAAAGCCCTTGTCACCTCATACAGACGCCGCACCAGCGCCATGCTCTTCTGCCATACAATCAGGTCTTTATGATTTCTCATAACAGCTAAGGAATATGTCGCAAGACTATGTCTTGTATGTCCGTTTGCCTTGATTAATGTTGTTTATCTAAATAATCTTAGAGGCTACCGACATCGGAACGAGCCGCCAACGAGTCAAATCTCCTTGTCTGCTCGTCCCTTGTCTGCTTGTCCACTAGTTCTTATAATTACGTGTCTGAACCTTTATAGCCTCATAGTGGAGCGGCTCCTTGATGAGCTCGGGCGCCTTCTCGTCGCTGCCCTGGTACTCCCAGCAGCCTACGTAGAAGAAGTGCTCGTCGTCACGCTTAGCCTCGCCGTCCTCCGTCTGGTATTCCTCGCGGAAGTGTCCGCCGCACGACTCGTTGCGCGAAAGCGCGTCGTAAGCTATCAGCTCGCCCATGGTGATGAAGTCACGCAGGTGGATAGCCTTGTCAAGCTCTGTATTGAGACCTTCCTTAGAACCGGGGATGAAGAGGTTGGTATCGAACTCCTTGCGGATCTTCTTTATCAGTTCGAGTCCTTCCTTCAGGCCCTCTGCGGTACGGCCCATACCCACGTGCTCCCACATGATGTGGCCAAGCTCCTTGTGGATTGAGTCTACAGAGCGTTTGCCCTTTATGTTCATGAGGCGGTCGATTTCCTTCTCGACACCCTTCTCTGCCTCCTCGAACTCGGGCAGGTCAGTCGAGATGCGGGGCCAGATGGACTGGTCGGCCAGATAGTTCTGGATGGTATAAGGCAGCACGAAGTATCCGTCGGCAAGACCCTGCATGAGGGCTGATGCGCCGAGGCGGTTGGCTCCGTGGTCAGAGAAGTTGCACTCGCCGATGGCGAAGAGTCCTTCGATTGTGGTCATCAGCTCGTAGTCAACCCAGATACCGCCCATGGTGTAGTGGATTGCGGGGTAAATCATCATCGGGTTGTAGTACTTCACGCCGTTGATTTCGTTGCCCAGCTCGCCAGGGTTGACGTCGGTAATCTCCTCGTACATGTCGAACAGGTTGCCGTAACGCTGCAGCACAACGTCGAGGCCGAGGCGCTCGATGCTCTCGGAGAAGTCGAGATATACGGCCAGACCTGTGTTGTTAACGCCGTAGCCCTTGTCGCAGCGCTCCTTGGCAGCACGCGAAGCAACGTCACGGGGCACGAGGTTACCGAAGGCAGGATACCTGCGCTCCAGGTAGTAGTCGCGGTCTTCCTCGGGAATGTCGGTCGGCTTCTTCTTGCCCTGCTGCAACAGCTTGGCGTCCTCGAGCTTCTTGGGCACCCAGATACGGCCGTCGTTACGCAGAGACTCCGACATAAGGGTCAGCTTCGACTGGTTGTCGCCGTGTACGGGGATACAAGTCGGGTGAATCTGCACGTAAGACGGGTTAGCGAAGTATGCTCCCTTGCGGTAGCAAGCCATCGCTGCCGTACAGTTGCAGCCCATAGCGTTGGTAGAGAGGAAGTATGTGTTGCCGTATCCGCCGGTAGCTATTACAACGGCGTTGGCTGAGAAGCGCTCGAGCTTTCCGGTGACGAGGTTCTTCGCGATGATACCGCGTGCGCGGCCATCAACGATTACCACGTCTTCCATTTCATATCGTGTGTACAGCTTAACGCGGCCGGTGTGAACCTGGCGGCTCAGTGCTGAATATGCGCCGAGCAGCAGCTGCTGGCCGGTCTGTCCCTTGGCGTAGAACGTACGTGACACCTGCGCGCCGCCGAAAGAGCGGTTAGCCAGCATGCCGCCGTACTCGCGTGCGAACGGAACGCCCTGTGCAACGCACTGGTCGATGATGTTGTTAGACACTTCAGCCAGACGGTAAACGTTAGCTTCACGTGCGCGGTAGTCGCCACCCTTCACCGTGTCGTAGAACAGGCGGTACACCGAGTCACCGTCGTTCTGGTAGTTCTTTGCGGCGTTGATACCTCCCTGCGCGGCGATTGAGTGAGCGCGGCGCGGAGAATCCTGTATGCAGAAGTTGAGGACGTTGAAGCCCATCTCGCCGAGAGTTGCCGCAGCGGACGCTCCGGCAAGGCCGGTACCTACAACGATGACGTCGAGCTTCAGTTTGTTCTTAGGGTTAACCAAACGTTGGTGAGCCTTATAGTTGGTCCATTTCTCAGCTATCGGCCCCTCAGGTATCTTGGAATCTAATTGCTTTGCCATAACAAATAAAATTATGAATTATATATTATGAATTATGAATTACAACTGGCTCGGAGCTATTCCGAAGGCGAACGCCAACACTACTACGAGGAAGCCCAGCATGAGCAGCGTGGTGTAGACCTGGCCGATGACCTTCCAGCGGCTGAACCATACCTTGCCGCTCCATCCGAAAGTATGCATAGCGCTCCAGAATCCGTGTGAGAGGTGGAACCAGATGGCTGCCAGCCACACGATGTAGAGCGCCACGTAAAGCGGACAAGAGAAGGTGTCAAGGATGTAGGCGAAACCGTCTGACGGCAGGTGGGGAACAGCAATGCCCGTCAACTCGGCAAACATCATGTTGTACCAGAAGTTGAACAGGTGGAGCAACAGGCCCAGCAATACGATGATACCGAGCACGAGCATGTTCTGTGATGCCCACTCCACCTTCTCCGGACGCGACGTAACGGCGTAACGCTCGTTGCCGCGGGCACGGCGGTTCTGCATCGTGAGCAGGAACGCGTAGACGATGTGGATGACCGCCAGGGCAGCCAGCGCAAGCGTAGCTATAAGCGCGTACCAGTTAGCCCCGAGGAACTCACACACTGCATTGTAAGCTTCGCCCGAGAACAGAGCAACTAAGTTCATTGACATGTGGAATGTCAAGAACAGGATAAGCGCGACGCCGGTTACCGACATCACGACTTTCCTTCCGATAGGTGAATTACATAACCACATAAATGATTGAAATTTAAAATATTAAAATTGAATTGTTGATAATGTCCGCTCACATTATTAGGGGATACGGCCGTACCTAATTATAAGTACGGCAGCACCCTTTAGAGGATGCAAATATACTCTATTTTGACGATAAATCAAAGTATTTGGATAAAATTTCGATTTTAATGAGTACTTTTGCGGCGTCGGCGGACACGCCGACAGTACACGAGCAGACAAGTTGACGAGCAGACAAGGAGATTTGCATTGCTCTTTATACAGCAAAAAACAGGGAATGGCAACAAGTGTAATCTCCTTGTCTGCTCGTCTGCCCGTCAACTTGTTTACTGAACTTGTCTGCTCGTCTGCTCGTAACTTGTCAACTAAATATTATGCTACTACAATACGACGTTATCGTTATCGGAGGCGGACACGCCGGTTGCGAGGCAGCGACGGCAGCCGCGAACATGGGCGCAAGCACGTGCCTCGTCACCATGGACATGAACAAGATTGCCCAGATGAGCTGCAACCCAGCCGTCGGCGGAATTGCCAAGGGCCAGATAGTGCGCGAAATTGACGCGCTGGGCGGACAGATGGGGCTCGTCACCGACGCTACGGCAATACAGTTCCGAATGCTCAACCGCTCGAAAGGGCCCGCCGTGTGGAGCCCCCGCGCGCAGTGCGACCGCGGCAAGTTCATCTGGCAGTGGCGCTCGGTGCTCGACCGTACCGACGGCCTCGACATCTGGCAAGACCAGGCCGAGGAGCTCATCGTCGAGCGTGGCGAGGCCGTAGGCGTACGCACCGTGTGGGGCGTGGAGCTGCGGGCGAAGAGCGTGGTGCTCACGGCGGGCACGTTCCTCAATGGACTTCTGCACATCGGGCGCAAGCAAGTGCCGGGCGGACGCATTGCCGAGCCGGCCGTAGAGCGCCTTACCGAGAGCATAACGCGCCACGGCGTAACGGCTGGACGAATGAAGACGGGCACGCCCGTTCGTATCGACAGCCGCTCGGTCCACTTTGAAGATATGGAAGTGCAGGAGGGCGAACAGGATTTCCACGGCTTCAGCTACATGTCGCCCGGACGGCCGCTGAAACAGCTCACGTGCTGGACTTGCTACACCAATCCCGACGTTCACGCCACGCTGATGGCCGGAATTGCCGACTCGCCGCTGTACAACGGACAGATACAGAGCATTGGCCCGCGCTACTGCCCGTCGATAGAAACCAAGCTTGTCACCTTTCCCGACAAGCAGCAACACCCACTCTTTCTCGAACCCGAAGGCGAGGACACCAACGAGATGTACCTCAACGGATTCTCGTCGTCAATGCCCATGGAGATTCAAATCAATGCCCTGAGAAAGATTCCCGCCCTGCGCGACGCCAAGGTTTACCGCCCGGGCTACGCCATCGAGTACGACTTCTTCGACCCGACGCAGCTGCGCCACTCGCTGGAGTCAAAGATAATACCGGGCCTCTTCCTTGCGGGACAGGTGAACGGCACCACCGGCTACGAGGAGGCTGCCGGACAGGGACTCGTCGCCGGGGTTAATGCCGCGCTGCGCTGCTCGGGCGGAGAGCCGTTCGTAATGCGCCGCGACGAGTCGTACATAGGCGTACTCATCGACGACCTCGTGACCAAGGGCGTCGACGAACCTTACCGTATGTTCACCAGCCGTGCTGAATACCGCATACTCCTGAGACAGGACGACGCCGACGCACGCCTCACCGAACGGGCCTACTCGTTAGGTCTTGCGCGCCGCGACCGCTACGACTGGTGGATGGAGAAAAAGGCAGCGATAGAACATATCATGAATTTCTGCAACACAACATCGGTAAAACCGCGCGACATCAATTCGCAACTCGAGGCCTTGGGCACCACTCCCCTGCGCGAGGGATGCAAGATAGCCGACCTGATATCACGGCCACAGCTCACGCTAAACAATCTTTCGGACATTCTGCCCGAGCTGAAACAAGCGTTGGAATCGCTGCCAAACCGCAAGGAAGAGATAACCGAAGCGGCAGAAATCAAGATGAAATACAAAGGCTACATAGAGCGCGAACGTCTTGTTGCCGACAAAATGCATCGTCTGGAGAACATCAAAATCCGCGGACATTTCAACTACATGGACATGCAGCAACTCTCTACCGAGGCCCGGCAAAAGCTCACTAAAATCGACCCCGAAACCTTGGCGCAGGCCAGCCGCATACCGGGCGTGTCGCCGAGCGACATCAACATCATGCTGGTGCTCATGAACAGGTAAGACATCTACATGTTTCACGTGAAACAATTTGCCGATTTTTTGTTAAACAAAAACGTTGGAAACGACTGAAATATAGCAACATACAAGTTTCGTCCACAAACTTGCTTGAAGACAAAAGCAAGCAGGTTTCACGATGAAAAGAGGCTGTCTTGACAGCGGCCGCCCTACCCTTGCCAGACGCCGGACAACAATCCGACAAGGCAGACAGAGCCACTGCCAAAACAGCCATAAAACAACGGCTTTGCAAAAGGCCGCATTTCGCCATGCAAAAGGCCGTCTTTCATAAAGCAAAAGGCCGTCTTTCGCAAGACGATTGACGGCAAACAAGAAAAAGTAAAAAGGCAAGTAATAAAAAGTAAAAAGGTAAAAGGGTGAAAAGGTAAAAAAGGCCGGACGGCTTATATGCCCTATCCGGCCAATTCACCAAACAGCCCTATCTTGCCAATACGGCTCATCGGGCTTATTTGTCAAGCTGCCTTATTGGGCTTACCTGGCCCATTGGCTTATTCGGCAAGCCGCCCTATCCGGCCCGTTCGGCTTATCCGGCTAACTTGTCAAGCTGCCTTATTGGGCTTATTCGGCTTATTTGGCCTATTATATCATCACTAAATAAAATAAAAGTAAGAGAAAATGAACAACAAGACATTGCTGGAAAATCTGCGCAACATCCCTGATTTTCCTAAAAAAGGAGTAATCTTCAGAGACGTAACTACGCTCTTCGACAATCCCGACTGCCTTCAGATAATGGAGGAAGAACTGTATGATCTCTACAAAGACAAAGGTATCACGAAAATCGTGGGTATCGAGAGCCGCGGCTTCATCATGTCGTCAGCATTGGCGATAAGGCTCCATGCAGGCGTTGTGCTCTGCCGCAAGCCGGGCAAACTGCCCTGCGACACCATCCAGGAGACCTACACGAAAGAATACGGAACGGACACTATCGAAATCCATAAGGACGCCATAACGAGCGACGACGTAGTTCTGCTGCACGACGACCTGCTCGCAACAGGCGGCACGATGAAGGCTGCCTACGACCTCGTAAAGAAGTTCAACCCAAAGAAGATATACATCAACTTCATCATAGAACTTACCCGCGAGGGCATGCACGGCCGCGACAACTTCGATAAGGAGACAGAAGTAACCAGCCTGCTGGAAGTATAATTTAATTAAGAGTTAAGAATTAAGAGTTAAGAAAAATAGCCTTACTGACAATAAGGAATAATATAAAGTCTTTAGATAAGCTGCAAAGCAAATTTTCTTAACTCTTAATTCTTAACTCTTAATTGCCCCTACGGGGCTAAGTTTCACGTGAAACATTATCTTTGAAAAGCCCTTTAAACAAAGCACTTACACGTCATGACTAAAGAAGAAAACGAGAAGCGGCTGGCCCGCCTGAAGGCCATCGTGAGCAACATGCCCACGAAGCCGGGCAGCTATCAGTACTACGACGAGCACGGCACGATAATTTATGTCGGCAAGGCGAAGAACTTGAAGAACCGCGTGTCGTCCTATTTCCATAAAGAGGTAGACCGTTTCAAGACGAAAGTGCTGGTAAGCAAAATCCACGACATTACCTATACAGTGGTCAACACCGAGGAAGATGCGTTACTATTGGAGAACAGTCTTATCAAGAAATACCAGCCGCGGTACAACATTCTGCTGAAAGACGGCAAGACGTATCCCTCAATCTGCGTCACGAAAGAATACCTGCCACGCATATTCAAGACGCGCACCATCAACAAGAAATGGGGCTCGTACTTCGGCCCTTACAGCCATATCGGCTCGATGTACGCCATACTTGAACTGATAAAGAAGCTCTACAAGCCGCGCACTTGCCGCCAACCTATCACTAAGGAAGGTATCGAACAGGGTAAATACAAGCCATGTCTGGAGTACCATATACATAATTGCGGCGCTCCGTGCATAGGCAAACAAAGCCTGGAAGACTACCAGGAGTGCATCGCCCAGGCGCGGGAGATACTGAAAGGGAACACGCGCGAGCTACAACGCACACTCTACTCGCGTATGATGAAACTGGCGGAAGAGATGCGTTTCGAGGAGGCCGAGGTGCTGAAACAGCGCTACATGCTGCTTGACAGCTTCTGCGCCAAGAGCGAGGTGGTGAGCCATACCATCACCGACGTCGACGTGTTCAGCGTGACCGATGACGAACGGACGGCCTTCGTGAACTACATGCACGTAATGAACGGCAGTATCAACCAGGCTCAGACGTTCGAAATGAAGAAGAAATTGGGCGAAACGGTGCTCGAAATACTGCAGCTCGCCATCCTGCAAATACGTGAACGGATGGGCAGTACGGCGCGTGAGGTAATCGTTCCGTTCGCCGTCGACATGACGCTTGACGGCGTAACGTTCACCGTTCCGCAACGGGGCGACAAGCGCACTCTGCTCGACCTGTCGGAAATGAACGGCAAGCAGTACCGCTTCGACCGCCTGAAACAGGCTGAAAAGCTCAATCCTGAGCAGAAATCAGTGCGCCTGATGAAGGAAATCCAAGCGGCCCTGAAGCTGCCGAAAATGCCTTACCAGATTGAGATGTTCGACAACTCTAACATCCAAGGCAGCGACGCCGTGGCGGCGTGCGTGGTGTTCAAGAAGATGAAACCCAGCAAGAAGGACTACCGCAAGTACATAATAAAAACGGTGGTTGGGCCCGACGACTACGCCTCGATGCAGGAAGTGGTGCGCCGCAGGTACTCCAGAATGGTGGAGGAAGGCCAGCCCCTGCCCGACCTTATCATAACCGACGGCGGACAAGGGCAGATGAGCGTGGTGCGTAGCGTTGTCGAGGGCGAGCTTCACTTGGACATTCCAATTGCCGGACTTGCCAAGGACGACCGCCACCGCACCAACGAACTGCTGTACGGCGTGCCGCCCGTGGTGGTGGGAATGAAGACCGACAGCGAGCTGTTCCACCTCCTCACACACATGCAGGACGAGGTCCACCGCTTCGCCATAACCTTCCATCGAGACAAGCGCTCAAAGCACGCGCTGCACTCGGAGCTGGACGACATCCACGGCATAGGCCCCAAGACAAAGGACGCCCTGCTGCAAGCACTCAAGTCGGTAAAGCGCATCAAGGAGGCAGATATCCAGCAACTTACCGACGTTATAGGGCAAGCGAAGGCTAAAATAGTGTGGGAGTATTTACATAAAAATCAAGAAACGGAAGTAGTTAAAGGTAGTTAGAGTAGTTATAGTAGTTAAAGTCATTACACTTGTTTGCTCAACCGACAAAGCATTTGACTTTAACTACTATAACTACCGATAACTACTTTAACTACTAATAAATTTCTCAAGCATGAAAACAGTAATCCAACGCGTCAGCCGGGCGTCAGTGACAATCGGCGGAGAGGTGAAATCAGAGATTAGCAAAGGGTACATGATACTGCTCGGAGTGGCCGACGGCGACACCGAGGAGGACGTCGACTGGCTGGTAAGGAAGATAGCCGCGCTGCGCGTTTTTGACGACGCTGAGGGCGTAATGAACCTGCCCATAACCGACGTCGGGGGCGAGATTCTCGTGATAAGCCAGTTCACCCTGCTGGCGTCTTACAAGAAAGGCAACCGCCCGTCGTGGATACATGCCGCGCGCCACGAGGTATCCATACCCCTCTACGAGAGCTTCTGCCGCAAGCTGCACGAGCTTACGGGCCTGAAAGTAGGCACGGGCGAGTTCGGCGCAGACATGAAAGTGGAGCTGGTAAACGACGGTCCGGTGACCATCTGCATGGACACGAAGCACAAGGAATGAGTTAAGAGTTAAGAATTAAGAGTTAAGAAAAATAGCATTTAAGAGCTATAAAACCCATCAGGCCTATTTGTCCAATAAGGCTTATTCGGCCTATTAATTCCTACAAAAACATGAGCGAAGAGATAACTATCAAAGAGGCGCAACTCATTGTAGACCAATGGATTAAGCAATACGGGGTGCGTTATTTCAGCGAACTTACCAACATGGCGTGCCTCACGGAGGAAGTTGGCGAGCTGGCGCGCGTCATCGCCCGCAAGTACGGCGACCAGAGCTTCAAGACGGGCGAACCTACCGACCCGGCAGACGAGATGGCCGACGTGCTGTGGGTGCTGCTCTGCCTGGCCAACCAGACTGGCGTTGACCTTACCGAGGCGCTGAAAAAGAACCTCGAAAAGAAGACAAAACGCGATGCCACAAGGCATATCAACAACGAGAAATTAAGAGTTAAGAATTAAGAGTTAAGAAAATTACCAATAAAAATCTTATTATTATGGCAACAGTAGAGAACAACAAGCACAACGAACAGGCTCACGAGCACAAGCATGAGCACGAGTTCCCGAAGATGAGCAAGTACGACGAGGCACTCAGCAAGTATAATACCGACCTTGACGACGCTGCCGTCCGTGACGCCGTAAGGAAGATTATCGCCGAGAAAGTGCACGAGAACGATACCCTTGAGGTAAAGAAATTCCTCTTCGGCAGCATTGAACTGACGTCGCTCAAGACCACCGACAGCGACGAGTCGATACTCGCCTTCACGGAGAGGGTAAACCAGTTTGACGCTACCTACCCTGACCTGCCCCACGTGGCGACCATCTGCGTGTACCCGTGTTTTGCCAAGACGGTGAGCGAGTCGCTTGAGGTTGACGGCGTAGAGATAGCCTGCGTTTCAGGCAGTTTCCCTTCGTCTCAGGCGCTTATCGAGGTTAAGGTGGCAGAGACGGCCCTCGCCGTGAAAGACGGCGCCACAGAGATAGATATCGTAATGCCCGTGGGCAAGTTCCTCAGCGGCGACTACGAGGGCGTGTGCGACGACATCAACGAGCTGAAACAGGCGTGTGGCGACGCCCCGATGAAGGTAATCCTGGAGACGGGTTGCCTCAAGACGGCCAGCAATATCAAGAAGGCGTCAATCCTGGCGATGTACGCCGGCGCCGACTATATCAAGACATCTACGGGCAAGCTCGAGCCTGCCGCCACGCCTGAGGCAGCATATGTGATGTGCCAGGCCATCAAGGAATACTACGACGAAACGGGCATTCAGATAGGTTTTAAGCCCGCTGGCGGCCTTAACTCGGTGATGGACGCACTTATCTACTACACGATAGTAAAAGAGGTCTTAGGCGAAAAATGGCTGACAAACAAGTGGCTGCGCCTCGGCACCAGCCGACTGGCCAACATGCTGCTGAGCGAAATACTCGGCGAAGAGACTAAATTCTTCTGAAAAAGGCTGGGGAGGATAGGCCTAATTAGCCTGATGGGAAATTAGCCAAATGAGCCAGATAAGCCCAATGTGCCGTGGCTTATTTGGCTAATTGGCCCATCCGGCTTATCATCCCATCAGGCCTATTTGGCTAATCAGGCCTGTCTGGCTTATCATCCTATCAGGCCTATTTGGCTAATCAGGCTCATCTGGCTTATCATCCCATCAGGCCTATTTGGCTAACCAGGCCTGTCTGCCCCACTCTCTCATCAGGCTTATTGGGCCTATCCGGCCCATTAGCCTTATCCAATACAATCTACTAATTCAAAAAACAATTATACCATGACTAACGACAACCGGCCTTTCATGCCGCAGCGCGGCAACTACCGCAACCTCATTGTCTACCAAAAGGCGGAATGCATTTATGATATTACTTATTATTTTGCCCACAAATTCCTCGAAAAAGGTGACCGCACAATCGACCAGATGATTCAGGCGGCACGCTCGTGCAAGCAGAATATAGCCGAGGGAAGCGCGGCAAGCACCACGTCGAAGGAAACCGAACTGAAGCTGACCAACGTGGCACGGGCGAGCATGCAGGAGCTTCTGGCCGACTATGAGGACTACCTACGTGTGCGCAACCTCACTATATGGGACATCAACTGCGATAAGGCAGCAAAGACAAGGGCGGTATGCTCAAAGCACAACGACAGCGCATATTACCGCAACGCCATAACGACAAGAAGTGACGAGACCATCGCCAACATCGCAATTACTCTTATTCACCAGACCGACGTAATGCTCAGGAAATTCATCGACCGACTGAAACAGGACTTCGTGGAGGGCGGCGGACTGCGCGAAGAGATGTACCGCGCAAGAGTGGAATGGCTGAAAAGAAACGGCAGGAGGCAGTAAGAAGGATTCAGCTGACAACGATAAATTAGACTGATAGGCCTTAGAATAGGCCTAATTGGCCTGATAGGAAATTAGCCCAATGAGCCTATAAGCCCAATGAGCCATAGCTTATTAGGCCAATCAGGCTTATTGGGCCTATCATCCCATTTGGCTAATTAGGCTCATCAGCCCCATTAGCCCCACAAAAGGCCGTCTATTATAACACGAAATGCCGTCTTTTGCCTTGCAAAAGACGGCATTTATTAAATCATTGAAAACCAATATCTTATGAAAAATATTCCGTAACTTCACGACACCGCACGGCCGCGGCATTACGCCGTCAGATATTCCTCTTTATCACGAAGTCGAGATAAGCCGTCAGACTGCGCTTCAGTTCCTCGTCACTCACCTCATCACGGATGAAGCGCTGGGCCTCGTCGTGCAGCTCCTCCATACGCCGCTCGGCGTATTCTATGCCGCCGTGAGCCTTGGTGAAGTCTACAAGACAGGCTATCTCATCTTGGTTTACCGTGCCGTCCTTCACCTTCCGCGCCAGCTTGAACATGCTGTCGTAACCCGCCGAGTTAAGGGCGTAGATTACGGGCAGGGTGAGTTTGCCCTCGGCCATGTCGTTGCCGGTGGGCTTGCCTATCTCGGGCGAGTCGTAATAGTCGAAGATGTCGTCGCGAATCTGGAAGATAATGCCCAGCGTCTGGCCGAAGCGCTTGGCCTCGCCCACCCTCTCTTCGGGCATGCCGGCCGATATGGCGCCTATCGCGCAGCACGCCTCGAACAGCGCGGCGGTCTTGCGACTGATGATTTTGTAGTATGTCTCTTCGGAAATTTCGCTCTCTCCGATACTCGTAAGCTGGAGTATCTCACCGTCGGAAAGCGTGCGGCCGAGCTCGGCCAGATACCTGACTATCAATTCGTTGTGCGTTATCGACACGTGCAGCAGCGCCGTAGAGAGGATATAGTCGCCCACGAGCACCGCCACCTTGTTGTCATACAGGGCGTTGACCGACGCCTGCCCGCGGCGCTCGCGGCTCTCGTCCACCACGTCGTCATGCACGAGCGAGGCCGTATGCAGCAGCTCCAGACCCACCGCGGCGTGCAGCGTGGCATCGGTCACGGCGCCGTAGTTCCTGGCCATCAGCATTATCAGCATAGGCCGCATGCGCTTGCCCGCGCGGTTGCGGATACGTGCGAAGATTTCCTCCTGAAGCTTGTCCTCATGGGTTAGCGACGAGTTGAACAGACTGATAAACTGCCCAAGCTCGCTCTCAATGGGTTTCTTTATTATCGATAAATAGTCAGTCATGCTACGAAATTTGATACAAAAGTAGTGAATTTATCCGATTAATGACAAAAAAATAGTAACTTTACACGTAAAAACAAGCAAAAACATGGATAAACTTTTCCTTTTGGACGCTTACGCCCTGATATACAGGGCGTATTACGCATTCATAAAGAACCCGAGAATAAACTCCAAGGGCATGAACACGTCGGCCGTGCTGGGCTTCTGCAACACCCTGCACGAGGTGCTCTCGAAGGAGAAGCCGACATACCTCGGCGTGGCTTTCGACCCCCACGGCCCCACCTTCCGCAGCGAGGCTTACGACCAATACAAGGCCCAGCGGGAGGAGACGCCAGAGGACATACGCGCCTCGGTGCCCATAATTAAAGAGGTGCTGAAGGCCATGCGCATACCCGTGCTCGAGGCCGAGGGCTTCGAGGCCGACGACGTAATCGGCACCCTGGCCACAAAAGCAGGCGCCGAGGGAATCAAGACGTACATGCTGACGCCCGACAAGGACTACGGCCAGCTCGTCGGCGGCAACGTGGTGATGTACCGCCCGCGCCACGGCGGCGGTTACGAGACGCTCGACGCCGACGGGGTATGCCAGAAGTACGGCATCGAGTCGACGGCACAGGTAATCGACCTGCTCGGCCTTATGGGCGACGCGGCGGACAACATACCGGGCTGTCCGGGCGTAGGCGAGAAGACCGCCGTAAAACTTCTACAGCAGTTCGGGTCGATAGACTCGCTGCTGGAGCGCACCTCCGAACTGAAGGGCGCGCTGAAGAAGAAGGTTGAGGAGAACGCCGAGCAAATCAAGTTCTCCAAGTTCCTCGCCACCATCCGCACCGACGTGCCCGTCAGCCTCGACCTCGAGGCGCTGCGCGTGACCGACCCCGACCGTGACGAACTGCGCCGAATCTTCACCGAACTGGAGTTTAAGACGCTCTCGGACAAGTTTCTTAACAATCGTGAAAACATCAAAAATAACGCAAATCAGCAACTCGATTTATTTGCGGAAAACCCGACCGACGGGCAGGTTGACGCCGAAAAATCGAATCTGAGAGCGTTAACTGACACGCCTCATACGTATAAACTCGTTGACACAGAGGAAGATATGCGCCGACTTTGTGACTTTTTCATGACAAAAAGTTTTTTAAGTCTGGACACGGAGACGACTTCAACCAACACAATCGACGCCGAACTCGTTGGTTTGAGCTTCTCGGTCGAGGAAAACGAGGCATTTTACGTGCCCGTTCCTGCCGACCGTCAACAAGCGCAAAACATTGTTAATATTTTCAAACCAGTCTACGAAAGCCCCTCAATCCTCAAAATCGGGCAGAACATCAAGTACGACATGGAGGTGCTGATGAACTACGGCGTCACGCTCGGCGGCGAGATGTTCGACACGATGATAGCGCATTACCTGCTCCAGCCCGAGCTGCGCCACAACATGGACTACATGGCCGAGGTGTACCTCGGATACAAAACCATACACATCGACGAGCTTATCGGCCCCAAGGGCAAGGGTCAGAAGTCGATGCGCGACCTTGACCCTAAGGAGGTATATGAGTATGCCGCCGAGGACGCCGACGTCACCCTGAAGCTGAAAAACATACTCGAACCGAAACTGAAGGAGGCCGGCGTGTGGCAACTCTTTACAGAAGTGGAAATGCCGTTGGTGCAGGTGCTGGCCGACATGGAGGTGGGCGGCGTGCGCATCGACACCGGTGCGCTGAAAGAAACGTCGGCTATGCTCACCGAACGCATGAACGCCATCGAGAAGGAAATATACCAGCTGGCGGGCGAGGAGTTTAACATCGCCTCGCCGAAACAGGTGGGCGAGATTCTCTTCGGCAAGATGAAAATCGTAGAGAAACCGAAGAAGACCAAGACGGGGCAGTATGTCACGTCGGAAGAAGTGCTCCAGCAACTTAAAGGAAAGAACGAAATAGTAGGCAAGATACTGGAACACAGAGGGTTGAAAAAGCTGCTCGGCACTTACGTCGATGCCCTGCCGAAGCTGATTAACCCACGCACGGGCCACATACACACGTCGTTCAACCAGACCGTAACGGCCACGGGGCGACTCTCGTCGAGCGACCCCAACCTGCAGAATATACCCGTGCGGGGCGAGGACGGCAAAGAGATACGCAAGGCGTTCGTGCCCGAGGAGGGCTGCCTGTTCTTCTCGGCCGACTACTCCCAAATAGAACTGCGCGTGATGGCGCACCTGAGCGGCGACGAAAACATGCAGGAGGCCTTCCGCGAGGGCTACGACATCCACGCCGCTACGGCCGCCAAAATCTACCACGAGACGATGGACAGCGTCACGCGCGACCAGCGAACGAAGGCCAAGCGGGCCAACTTCGGCATCATTTACGGTATTACCGTGTTCGGACTGGCCGAGCGCCTTGACATCAGCCGCACGGAGGCAACGCAGCTGATAGACGGCTATTTCGCCACCTTCCCAAAGGTTGCGGAATACATGGAACAGGCAAAGGAGACGGCACGCAAACTGGGCTACGCCGAGACCCTGCTCCACCGCCGCCGCTACCTGCCCGACATCACGTCGCACAACGCCACCGTGCGCGGATTTGCCGAGCGCAACGCCATCAACGCACCCATACAAGGCACCGCCGCCGACATAATTAAAATCGCCATGGTGCGTATCCACCGCCGCTTCCGCGACGAGCACCTGCGCTCGAAAATGATTCTCCAGGTGCACGACGAACTTAACTTCAGCGTCTACCCCGACGAGAAGGAAACCGTCGAGCGCATTGTCCTCGAAGAGATGCAGGCCGCCTATCCCCTCGCCGTACCCCTCGTGGCCGACTGCGGATGGGGCCAAAACTGGCTCGAAGCACACTGATTTCAAATAAAAAATTAAAAATGAAGAATGAAGAATACATTACAATATAAGTGAAAAACTAAAAGGAAAAAGTGAGAAATCCGGTACCCATTGTCCTCACAAATCCGTATTAAGCCCATCAGGCTTATCGGGCTTATCCCGACATCCCCTACCCCGCCATAACCCAACATGCGTCATATTGCGACGCAATATGACGCATATCGCACACCAAACGGCGTCCCTTCGCACTGCGAAAGAACGCCGTTTACAATTAATTGAATATCAATTAATTACAACACTTTTATAAAATAAATATCTATTGTTTAAGTTTCCATTGTTGAGGAGCAGTAATTTGTTTTAAATTTCTTATCTTTGTACTAAGACAAACATCTCGAAATGAAGTAATCATTTACGAATAACCTGTTGTGATTTGCTTTAAAATTCTTATCTTTGCGCTAAGACAAACATCTGGAGAAGCAATATAAAAGGGCGTACTTTGCGCCCTTTTATATTTCATTTTATAATAGTAAAATCATATATCGAGGTAATTGTTATATCTTTTCCAACATAATAAAAACAATACTCACCCTCTTCAAGTTCGATTTTGGGCTTAATTATAAAAGTATTAGCATTTTCATTTTCGACGTTTATTGGAATAATATCATCTTCATCAACGCCGGTTTGCACACCTGCGATAAGGCCGTATGAGCCGGAACGTAATTGTCTTGTTTTTGCTTTTTTCTTCTTTTTCCGTAATTTCACCATATAGATACCACTCATTCGTTCAGGGTTCATTAGTAAAGAGTCTTTGCTTTCTCCAAAATGGAACTTAAATGCAGGCATTTTATCTTTTATCTGTGTTTCAGATGTTGCGCCCTCTATTGTCTTGCTTGAATTGGCAGGGCTAAGTCCATAAGTTAGGACTGCGCCGAAGACATTGCCTACTTTTGTACCTGTAATTCGTGATTTAGTAAGTTTTTGCTCTCCGTAATAAATTTGTGCTTCCACATTTAAGCAGAATAAGCACGCAATCGCCAATAAAACTTTTTTCATAATTATTCTTTTGCTTTAAGTTCAACTTCAAATTCCCGACCACAGTTGGGGCACTTAAATGTTCTTCCACCTCCTGTAACATCGGACGGCGAAACGAACAGTTGCCAGATGGGCACGTCAAGGGCTGTGGCTATCTTTTCAAGCGTGTCAATAGAAGGCATCGTCTTATTATTAATAAGGTTGCTTATCGTCACCTTAGATACATGTATCATATCAGCCATCTTAACAGATGACACACCCTTTTCTTGCATTATCTCTTTAATTCTAACATTCATATAATATTGCTTTATTTAATTTCGCTGCAAATATACGAATATTTTATTTAATAAGAATAAAAATAAAATATTACTTTATTAAATACTGTTAAGATTAAAGTAAAATTTAATCATTTATTTGTTTATGATAAAATATTACTTTAACTTTGCATCAGGTTGTGATTTGCTTTAAAATTCTTATCTTTGCGCTAAGACAAACATCGATGCTATGTTAGGATATGCTTACGATTTAGTTGTGATTTGCTTTAAAATTCTTATCTTTGCGCTAAGACAAACATCAGGACAAAAAGAACGTACTTTTAAGCCTTGTTGTGATTTGCTTTAAAATTCTTATCTTTGCGCTAAGACAAACATCCTTCGGGCGTTTATCACCTAAATACGGTGGTTGTGATTTGCTTTAAAATTCTTATCTTTGCGCTAAGACAAACATCCGACGGTCAAAATAGTACATAAAGTCACGTGTTGTGATTTGCTTTAAAATTCTTATCTTTGCGCTAAGACAAACATCAATCGCCCCAGGCATGACCGTTGAGCAGATGTTGTGATTTGCTTTAAAATTCTTATCTTTGCGCTAAGACAAACATCGTTAAATTTATGACATATGCAAGTAGTTAGTTGTGATTTGCTTTAAAATTCTTATCTTTGCGCTAAGACAAACATCGTTACTAAGGTCGATTATAGACTTAAGTTGTTGTGATTTGCTTTAAAATTCTTATCTTTGCGCTAAGACAAACATCTTCAAGTGACAAGGGCGGACAGTAGCACGCGTTGTGATTTGCTTTAAAATTCTTATCTTTGCGCTAAGACAAACATCTCCATTTTGTTTCTGCATCATTTAGCCACTGTTGTGATTTGCTTTAAAATTCTTATCTTTGCGCTAAGACAAACATCCACTCAAGAAACAAATAGAACAACTTGAAAGTTGTGATTTGCTTTAAAATTCTTATCTTTGCGCTAAGACAAACATCACCGGTAGAAGTTACATCATATGACATCTTGTTGTGATTTGCTTTAAAATTCTTATCTTTGCGCTAAGACAAACATCCGAAACGTCTCAACTTGTTCTGAATGGGCAGTTGTGATTTGCTTTAAAATTCTTATCTTTGCGCTAAGACAAACATCAAGCTTCTGCAGTATGCGGACCTCTTAGTAGTTGTGATTTGCTTTAAAATTCTTATCTTTGCGCTAAGACAAACATCCGCAAGATACAAGGTCAGGCGCATTTGGAAGTTGTGATTTGCTTTAAAATTCTTATCTTTGCGCTAAGACAAACATCGTAAACAAAAAAATCTTACAAAAAGCATTAGTTGTGATTTGCTTTAAAATTCTTATCTTTGCGCTAAGACAAACATCTCTCACGTAGATGTTACGGTAAGCCGTATCGTTGTGATTTGCTTTAAAATTCTTATCTTTGCGCTAAGACAAACATCACGATTACGGTAAAACACTTATAATCAGTGAGATATAAGATAAATTAGAAAATATAAAAAGATGGTTGTCTAAACGTCAAATCCGGCTATTGAGCCGGATTTGACGTTTCAAGAGAATATGTCGAAACTATTTAGAATACCACCAAAGACCATGAACTGAGCGCGACAAACAGAAGAACATTGTTAAATAAACATAAATGTCAGAATAATTCAAGTTGTTGACCAGGAGCATTAGGCTCTACCGGTTTCTTGCCATAAAACAGCTCTATGGCGCCGAACTGCTTGTCGGTGATACAAAGTACACCTACATGTCCGTACTTGGGAAGGAACGACTTAACACGCTTGATGTGCACTTGGGCATTCTCCATGCTGGCACAATGACGGACATAAATAGAGAACTGGAACATCGTGAAACCGTCGCGTTGCAGGTTCTTGCGGAACAAGGCATAGGCCTGCTTGTCCCTCTTTGTCTCGGTAGGAAGGTCGAAGAAAACAAGTATCCACATAATCCTGTATTCGCTGAAACGGTCTGACATATTCAATTTTGTTTATTTCACATCTCTGGGTAGGCTATTCGGCGGGCCTCTCCGTTAAAGCATTTATAGAGCGACGCCGTAGTCTGTGTTGCCGCCACCATCAACGGACTGCGCTTGCCACCTATCCTAACATCAATGACGGGTATGCCGAGCAGCCGCATTTTCAGGTCTTTCGTAATATCTTCAGGTATGTCTATGCCGTACTCAGCGGCTATTCCATACACGAGCTCGTCCACATACGGACGGTATGGTTCCATTATGTCGTCTGCCAGGCAGTAAGCATTATAACGGTTATGGTGGTGAATGCCAAGCGTGGGCAACAGTCCGCTCGACACGAGCGAGCGGGCTATTACGGCACGCAAGATGGCATAACCATAGTTAAGGAGATTGTTGGGCGGAATGCCCTGGCGGTCACGGGTGAAGCCGTCAAGGCCAGGTATGCCGTCAAAAAGATTTTTCCAGTAATACGCCGCCGCACGGCCTTCAAGATTGTCTGTATCGCCGCTGCGCACATCGGCCGACCAACGGCGCATACACCCCGTCTCCGCCCCTGCGCATTGTGCAAGAACCGCTGCCTGGTTATCTATTTTCGCCTTGACTGTCTGCTGCCAGAGCTGCTTTTTCAGCGGCAGCGACGCGTCAAGCTGGTCACGGAAACGCTCGCTCTGTAAAGTGTTACCGCAAAGCGGGAGCATAAGGCCTACGGGCATACTGCGGCTGTCGCACGTTATTACCGAACAGTTATTTTCGAGAAGCGCCTCGAGCAACCCTTCCGTCAAAGTTATCTGCTTATTGTCAAGCACCACAACGCCTATGTCCTCGACAGGAACAGTCCTCACCGCTTCTTTCTTCAACTCTTCCGGCATGTCGCTTTTCTCCACCTCCGGCAGGCGTATAACCAGCTGTCTGTCTTTCAACGAAAGATAGGCCGGGTTGGTGAAACACAGTGTTCGTTTTATCATGGTCTTAGATTATTTACAATTAATATTCTCCTACCGAAACAATTTGTCCAAGATGGTTTACACGGACTTTAACAAGTTTATCTATCCCACCCAAAGAACGTATATTTTTCCAAGTAAAACCTTGTAGTTCTTTTTTCTCCTCAACTGTTGTTTCCAAATGGTGCCTAAACATATAATTCTTTTTTGATACTTTCTGCACCCTAAACAGATTCGGGCTTATCGCAGCATAGTTTTTCGGGTCAAGCAGGTCGATTTCCTTTGGGTCAAAACCTGTCTCGGCGTTTGGAAAAACAAAATACTCATTCTGCTTCATCGTGAACAGAAACTGCCAACCGACAGCCTTGTTATAATCACGGTCTATTACAGGCAGATGTTGTATTGCGCGCGCCGTGGCCTCATAAAACGACACGACATGTTCCTGCAGGTTGCCTTCAGCATCGCGGAAGATGGCTACATGGTGGTTATTGCTCGTGCTTACATAGTCGGAAGGTTGTTTGTTGCCATTTCCGTCAAGTATCAAACGACCAAGATTGTCGCGTTTGTCGTGCAGTGCCACGGCATTGTTCACGCCAGTTATCGTTACGCGCTTTATACTAATGCCCTTTTCCTTGTTAAGCCATATCGGGTTTTCGTCAAGATTGGAGAATGCTGCCTGGGCGTCACCTCCATACTGACGCAACCGCTCCTCAAGTATCTTGCGCACCCTCGTGTCTATCACCTTGTCCACCTTCAAATCCTTGTTCACCTCTTTGCGTTGGGTGAATATTGTTTCAAGTGTCACTGTTTTTACCTTCGTAGGTACCTTTTCCGTGTGCATACGGCCAACAAACAATGGATTCTTATCAAGACTGTTCCTGCCTGTAAACGCCTTCTTTGGGTCTCCGTAGCACAGCCTCAGCCTTTCTAACAGGGCCTCACGATAACGCTTGTCGGCCACGGTCATTATCTTATCCTCAGTGAACGAAGCATTAACCTTTTCCTCCTTTGTGGCATAGCGCCTTATACTGCCGTAGATGGTTTCGTTGTGCAGCTGCCCACGCGGCGTAAGCTGCACCTTCCTGTGACCGCCACCTTTTGCATTCGTGACGTTAATATTGCGCGTCACTACCTTGTTTTTAGCCTTGATTGACACGAGCACAGCCTCAAGCTGCCGCCTGGCCTCACGGCGTAATTCGTCGAGCGGCATAGGAGGCATAAACCTCAGTTTGCCGCCACGGTCGCGATAAAGCTCTTTTCTTTCTATTGCATATATGCTGCCGCTACGGTCGCTGCGAGCGTTAAGATTGTTTAGGTATTGGATGTAGGCCGGCTTGGTAAATGCTATAGTCAGCGCGTCCATAGCGTGGTGGCGGTGATCGTTACGTTTCGTCCAGTCTTTTATGCGGCGTATACGCCGGCCATCTTTGTCCTCGACTATCTCAGTCAGCCCGAGCCTGTCGTACTTATCCCAGTTAAGCTCCTTCATGACGTCAACAAGTTGCCAGTCGTCGCGCAGGCGGTCGGTTACCGAACCCGTAGTGGGTGTTACCGTTCTTACCACTTCTTCAAGTATCTCCCGCGCTTTACGGGCTATGTACTGAGTATCGTTCAGGTCACGATTGATGAAGCCATCGGGTATGTCGGCCTCGACTGTTAGCAGACGATTGCGTTTTGTCTTGCTGATAGCTCCCTTGGCGTAAAGCGCCTCCACTCGCTGTTCGTATTGCTCAAGTCCGGCAGCGTCATATTTACCCTTTACATAGTCGTAAGCGGTCATATTGCTTTTCTCCAGATTTACATTTCGCGCCTCAAGAGTCTTGTTGGCAAACGAGTCGTCAAACAGTTTTGCCTGAGGTATGATGTGCTCGATGTCGAATTCCTTGCTGAAAAGTTTCTCACGTGGTATGTAAGTGCCTGAATAAAGCGTTCTGAAACCATTCTCCTTTAGTTCCATGTACAAGCGATAACGTATTATGTCGTTGCGGCTTACATTGGCCATACCGAATTCTTCCTGCAACATCTTGCGATATTTCTCGTTGTCGGCCGTGGCGCGGCTTATGGCCTTAACCATCTCTTCGCGCTCGGATGTGCTCTTCTTTAGCTCACGCGCCATTTCTATGCGTATCTCGTCAGGGCGTCCGTATTCACAGATAGCGGCGTTGACAACGTTAATCATCTGGTTGAGGATTTTCTCAACGACAGGATTACGCAAGCTGTTACGCGGCAACAGGTCAAGATGGTCTTTCAGCTGCTTGGTCTCTATCTCTTCCTTTGTCAGCGAACGTTTTGAATGGCGGTATCCGGCCATGCGGCACGCCTCGCTATACTCCACTCCATCTTTCATATAAGGCAGTATCTTGCGCATCGCTTTGGCACTCAGGTTGCCATAGTCAGGCTCAAACGTGATACCGGCTATCATGGCGGCGCTGTCCTTATCGAAGCCGTACAACTCTTGTATCTTAGCCACCAACCGTTCATTGCCAGTCTTCGACTTGTCACCCTCAAATGAATACAACAGATGCCACAATCTGTAAGCCGACTGGGCAGCAAAATCCTTACCGTCAAGTGACGAGTCAAAGTCGAGAAAGGCCGAGCTGAATCCCAATGCATTGAACACCGATACTATCACGCCTATGGCATCAGAAACAGAAATCTTCGATACGTCATACTCTCCGTGCCCGCTCATGTCTACTATTCCGAGGCATACCTTCATCAAGGCTGCCATCGTAGTATTGCCCTTTATCTCCTTATAGTTAAGATCAAGCTCCTTCGGATTATCAAACAACAGCTTTAATATCTCTTTCTTCGTCATCTTGTCCCTGAAGGTAAGCTCAGATGCAAGCGTCTCTTTCTCCTCCTGTGTCAGGAAACGTTTACCCTTCCTGTACTTAGCCGTGGCGCCGAACAAGTCGGGCTGGTTTTCTGGTTCTATCGGACCTGATACCTGAACATTGTTTATCATCTGCCATATCCTGAATTCCTGGTACAGCGGTGACGATTTGGGACACACGCGCAGACCAGCGGTAATCTTTTTCTTATGGCCATCCACTTCAATCTCTATCTCACGACTCTCAAACTCACAGTGGCTTATCAGTCCTTTTTGCGACTTTAGCGGTCGTTGGTAGAATATCACAACGTCGCGTATTTCGTGCTTCAGTTCAGGCGTCAGCTCCTTATGGTACTTGGCCTGCGTCTCCCATATCCGTTCAAACTCGTCAAGATAATCCTGCCGGTAATACACCTTGTTCTTCAAGCTGTAATTAGGATTGCGATCAAGTTCGGCCATAAGGTGCTGGCCTACGGTCTGGTGGTTGAAGTACAGCTCCTTACTGCGGTCACTTATCGCGCCGAGATATCCGCTCGAGTTTTTCAGCTGGCCGTTGATTTCCTGTAGCACCACTGCCAGTCGTTCAAGGTCGAGCTTGTCTGTCAGCGCCTCCACGCGCCATCTGTAGTTCTCTTTCCTCATCTGTTCGCCTTTTGTATTGCGCTTCATGCCCTTTATGCCGAACGGTGTCGAGCATACGGCCCTCGTCTGGCTCTTGTTCTTACCCTGTATGGCGTCTTTTAACTCATCAGTAAGAATGTCGGGATAGAATCTCCGCTGACAATCCCACACTTTGTTAAGCTCCGCCTGAAGGTCGGAACGATAGAAGTCGGGTATATGTCTGTTGCCTTTCTCCATTAGCGACAAGGTGTATTGTCCAGGCGTAAGGCCGTCGTCATACAACCTGCGTGCCACCTCCATGCCATCTATCAGGTGGCCGTCCTCGTCTTTCTGCTTAGCCTTTCGGCTGCTCTTATAGCCACGCTTCTTATTTATCATGAGTAGCACGCGCGCCAGTTCCTCTAATGTTATCTCCTCCGTGGCCGCACTCGCCCTAAGCCGGTAAGTCTCGAAAGTGGTACGGTTGCCGCACTCGGCCAGTACAGCATCGTTGGAAATAAGTCCGTTGGATTTCAGAATACCGACAAGACTGTCACGGCGCAGCTTGTAGCGTTGCAGATTACGACGCATGGTGCGCTTCAGTGTACGTCCGGCGCAAGATGAAATCCCTTTGCCTTGTTTAAAATCATCCAAAGGAGTCTTGCTTTCCTTACCAGTTTTAGTGCTGACAAAACCGTCGAAATTTATAATACGTGAACCAAGTTTCACAATAGATGAATGTTCTGCTTCATTCTCTCTTTCGTTGACCAATGCCCAACCTATACTGTTAGGTCCGAGGTCGAGTCCCAATATTCTTTTCATGGTGTTGGTGTTAGCAATATTAGATTTCGCAAATATAGTAAATAAAAACGACAATCGGTGTCGTTTCATGTGGTTATTTCGCACCGCCGCACGTGATGGACTACTATGAAAAAGGCCGTGCCCGGTGGAGGATGTAACCTCCGCCGGGCACGGCTTTAAGCAAATAATTGTCGTTTTATCAGTACAGCGACGTCTTGCCTGCCAGGGTGTCGTAGTTATTCTTCAGGTCGGTCCAGTCAACCTTCACCTTGGTGCTTATGCCGTTGATGTACTTCTCGATGTTGGTGTATCCGTCGCCGGTGCAGTCACCGTTGGCGTCAGAGGGGTCGTTGGGGTTCAGGCCAGCGGCAATCTCCCAGTCGTCGGGCATGCCGTCGCCGTCGGTGTCAACGCGCGGTTCTCCCTTGTATTCGGGATATCCGCCCATCTGGCGCGGGTCGGTGATGATACCGAGCTTGTAAGAGTCCTTGGGCAGACGACGGTAGCGGAAGAGGCCCTCCTCGTTGGCTGTCTTCTCGCTCATGCCCCAGTGGTCGCCGTAGGGGTTGTCCTTGGGCAGCTTGTCTACGTAGTATGCCTTGCCGGTGCGTACCTCCTCGATGATACGCTGGTCGACGATGTCACGTGTAGGCAGTGTCGCGCCCACGTTCTCGAGCACATAGTCGAATGTCTTGTCAGACGGCAGGATGGTCATGTGTGCCATTTCGAATGGCTCGTCGGATTTCATGAGTGCCTTTACGTCTTCGGGTATCTGTGTGCCGTCGCCGATGTCGGATACCTGTATTCCGCCGTCCCAGTTGTCCTTGGTCACGCGCTCGTTGCCTTCAACGATGTTGCCGATGGCGAACACGCGGCCGTATTGCGGCCACGGGAAGAGCTTTTTGCTGCGGCTTTCGGCCTTGATGATACGGTAGCCCACGGGCGAGTCTTTCGGTGTGAGCGGTCCGGGCTTGTAGTAGTTGTTGATGAAGTTGCTCATCGTAGAGTACTCACCGCCGTCGGCCGTGCGGTGAACCCAGTTGTAGATTACGTTGTTCACGAAGTTGAACACTCCGCCCCAGCCTATCGACGGGTTACGTCCGGTGTTGTCGGCCCAGAGGTTGCGCATGAAGGTGGTGTTCTCGCCGCCGATGGTTGAGCCGAAGGCGTGGTTGTATGTGTCAAGACCTTTTGCCGAGATGGTGTTCTGGATGGTAACGTTGACCGTCGGGTCTTTTCTTGAGGGCTTGCCGTCGTTCATGCTGTACATGTGGCGGTAGAAGGAGATGTTCTCGTCGAGTCCCCACTCGCACGAGCAGTGGTCAATCATGATGTTGCCCACGGGGTTGCCGCCGAAGGAGTCCTCACGGTACCATACGTTGGTGGCGCCGCGGCGGAAGCGCATGTGGCGCACGATTACGTCGTGCGTGTTGACCTGGAACGACTGTCCTGCTATACAGATACCGTCGCCCGGGGCTGTCTGTCCCGCTATCGTGACGTAGGGAGCGCGCAGGATGATAGGCGTCTCGAGCTTGATTATTCCTGAAACGTTGAACACGATTATGCGGGCACCGCCCTGCTCGCAAGCCCAGCGGAACGAGCCGGGGCCCGAGTCGTTAAGGTTGGTAACGACGAGCACCTTGCCGCCGCGTCCGCCCTGTGTGTACATGCCGCCGCCCTCAGCACCGGGGAATGCGGGTATCTTTGCCTGCTTGAGGTCATACGGACGGAACGCCCATGGCACGTAGGGGCGGCCGTTCTCCATGGCCTCTTTCTTAACTATGGGTAATGCTACTGCCCACGCCGAGTCAGAATGTGCCGTCCAGACCTTGGTGAGCGAGTCAATCTTGGCCTTGCCCTCAGGCGTCAGCTGAGGATACTGCGCCATAACTGACTGCGTCCCCAGTCCCATGGCCAGAGCCGCAATCGCCAATGTTTTCTTGTCCATAAAAATATGCGTTATTGTTAAAAAGATTACGTTATTTGCATATATGACGGACAAAGTGCGAAAAAGTAATGTCGGTTTAACATATTTTTATTTGGTAGTTAAAGAAGTTAAAGGAGTTATCGCTCACTGTCGTTCGCTAAGTAGTTAAAGCCAAATGCTTTATTTCAGGAGTTAAGACAATAGATTTTATACTATCGCTATTTCATAGATAACCATTGTCATGCATTCAGGCAGAAAAGGCGCCACAGCGGAAGGCCGCAAATGGCATGACGAAAGGCCGCGGACGACACGCCGGAATGCCGCAAACCATATCGTGATTTGCGGCATTTTATGGTTGTGGGGGGTTGGGTATTTGGTTGTGGGACTAATTGGCCGAATAAGGCTAATAAGCCCAATAAGCCGTATGCGCCATTGACTAAAACCGGCAAGGCAAACTAAGCTCTTTCCCTCGGGGAGGTTGAGGGTGGGTATGTTATAATAATTTATTTGCTTATTATGAATTATTTTGTACCTTTGCACCCGAAGATATAAACGTTTATACAAAGATATGTCATTAAAATGTGGTATTGTGGGATTGCCTAACGTGGGCAAGTCCACGCTTTTCAACTGCGTGTCGAGCGCGAAGGCGCAGGCCGCCAACTTCCCTTTCTGCACCATAGAGCCTAACGTGGGCATGATTACCGTGCCCGACGAGCGGCTGACTAAGCTGGCCGAGATTGTACATCCGGGACGCATTGTGCCCGCTACGTGCGAGATTGTCGACATAGCCGGACTGGTGAAGGGCGCCTCGAAGGGCGAGGGACTGGGCAACAAGTTCCTCGGAAACATACGCGAGACCGACGCCATCATTCACGTGCTGCGCTGCTTTGACGACGAAAACATAACCCACGTTGACGGCACCATAGACCCGATACGCGACAAGGAGATTATCGACACCGAGCTGCAACTGAAGGACCTGGAGACCATCGAGGGCCGTCTGTCTAAGCAGCAGAAGGTGGCCGCCGCGGGCAACAAGGACGCAAAGGTGGAGGTAACGGTACTGGAAGCGTACAAGGAGGCGCTCGAACAGGGCAAGAACGCCCGCATAGTAGAGTTCGAGTCGAAGGAGGAGCAGCAGGCCGCGCGCAACCTCTTCCTGCTCACGGCCAAGCCCGTATTGTACGTTTGCAACGTCGACGAGGCGTCGGCAAAGGACGGCAACGACTACAGCCGCCGCGTAGAGGAGATAGCCAAGGAGGAAGGCGCCGAGGTGCTGGTAATCGCCGCCAAGACAGAGGAGGACATCGCTGGCTTCGAGAGCTACGAGGACAAGCGGATGTTCCTCGACGAACTGGGCCTTGAGGAGAGCGGAGTTAACCGCCTTATCAAAAAGGCCTACTCGCTGCTCGACCTACAGACGTTCATCACCGCCGGCGAGATGGAGGTGAAGGCCTGGACATACAAGAGGGGCTGGAAGGCTCCGCAGTGCGCCGGCGTTATCCACTCCGACTTCGAGAAGGGCTTTATACGCGCTGAGGTAATCAAGTACGACGACTACATCAAGTACGGCTCTGAGGCCGCCGTGCGCGAGGCCGGCAAATTAGGCATAGAAGGCAAGGACTACGTAGTGCAGGACGGAGATATCATGCACTTCAGGTTTAATGTGTAAATATCAAGTAGTTAGAGTAGTTAAAGGAGTTACCGCTCCCGTTGGTCGCTAAGTAGTTAAAGTCAAATGCCTTGACTATTAGCCATTTATTTCACATTACAAGCAAAAGTAATGACTTTAACTACTTTAACTACATTAACTACTTTAACTACTGAATAAATATGAACCAATTACTATCCATCCTCTGGAACCCCGACCTCGTGGCGTTCAGCATAGGGAGCTTCTCGTTCCGCTGGTACTCGCTGTGCTGGCTGCTGGGCCTGCTGGCGGCATACCTCATCGTCAAGCGCCTGTACAAGGAGCAGAAGATAAAGCCCGAGCTGTTCGACCCGCTCTTCATCTACTGCTTCATCGGCATACTGATAGGCTCGCGCCTGGGCCACTGCCTGTTCTACGAGCCCGACTACTTCCTGTCGTCATGGCGCCACGTGGTGGAGATGTTCCTGCCGATACATTTCATGGCCG